>Ga0181566_10000131_pt1 | contig 51123 bp, 43 predicted proteins | sample 101ome_15_FD_133762 | JGI IMG/M metagenome (GOLD analysis project Ga0181566, IMG submission 133762) | Coastal salt marsh microbial communities from the Groves Creek Marsh, Skidaway Island, Georgia - 101402AT metaG (megahit assembly) | ecosystem: Environmental > Aquatic > Marine > Intertidal...
GATGTGAAATGAGAACGCCACCTGAGGTGGAGGCGTTGGTGCAGGCTCAGTCTGGGGAATCTGTTAGGAGGAGAGGATTTTTCGGACAAATCCAGAAATGACTTTGCCATCCGCTTGGCCGGCCATGGTGGCCGAGGCCAGTCCCATCACCTTGCCCATGTCGGCCATGGACGACGCTCCTGTGGAAGCGATGATTTCTTTCACTTTGGCTTCGATTTCGTCTTCGGTTAGCGCGGCAGGAAGGAATTCCTGGATGACCTTGGCTTGGGCCTCTTCTTCTTCCGCAAGGTCGGGTCGTTCCTGTTCACGGTACAAGGCCGCGGTTTCGTTTCGTTGCTTCACAAGTTTGCTCAGGATGGCCATCGTGGTGGCGTCGTCGACTTGGTGGCCTGCGCCGTCCTTGGTGGCTTCCAGGAGGATTTTGCTCTTGATGTCGCGCAGGGCAGCGAGGCGCTCGCGGTCCTTTGCGCGCATGGCATCCTTGATGCCGTCGGAGATTTGGTCAGCGAGGGTGCTCATCAGTCGACGTTGTCGTGCAAGAAGGGGTTGTCGTTGCGCAGCTCAACACGACGGTTTCCTTCCTCGTCGACCTCTTCGTTGAGGCGCATGCGGCTGACTTGTGAGTCTGCGCTGAGCGGCGTGTCGTCAATGGAGATGTTCCGACGCTTGTAGGCGGGTTCGTTTTCCAGGTCCGCGATGCGTCCGGGCAGGTTGAGTTTGCTTTTGAATTCGGCCAGGCTGCGCGTGATTTGGCGCTGGCGCTCGGCAAAGGCCTCCTTGGACGGCTGCACGGACGGGGCTGGAGCGGATTCGGCGGTTGGTTCTTCGGTGACGTGGAACGTCGGCGGTTCAGGCGTGGTTTCAGCGTCAGGAACGTTGGGCGTTTCTGGCGTGAGGTCCTGCGGCTCGGGTACGTCGTCGAGGTTGTAGATGACAAATTCGTCTTGCGCTTCAAGGTCCTGCTCCGGGATAATTTCTTGGTGAGCCAAACTGTCCTGAGGCAATTCTTGCTGCACTTCGTTCGAGGGAACGTCCGCAGGGCGCGTTTCCTCCGCATTGGGGAAGAGCTCTTTCTGTGGCGCGGCCAAATCCCATTTGTTGCGGTCGACCGGGACGTCCGTCTCGGGGGCTTTCTCCGGTTTGATGAACGGCTCGGCCTCCGGGGTGGGGACCGCTGGCGGGACGTTGTTGGAAGGGGTTTCGCCTTTGTCGTCGAGCCAAACTTTCTTGGGTCCTGCTGCCGCGGCAGAAGAATCGAGTTCCTTGCCTTCAAAGCCCGTCGCGATGACGGTAACGCAGAGGTCCTCGCCCAAGTTGGGGTCGGTGCCGTAGCCCCAGATGACTTCGGCAGTTTGGCCTGCGGCGTCCTGAATGTGATCCGTAATCTCCATGATTTCGTCCATCAGGATTTCCTCGGTGCCAAACGTGATGTTGAGGAGCACGAAGTTCGCGCCGGTGATGTCGCTGTCGTTGAGCAACGGGCTCTCGAGCGCGTCGCTGACGGCCTTCTGCGCCCGTCCTTGACCCGAGGCGCTTCCCGATCCCATGATGGCGCGACCGCTGTTGCGCATGACGGTGTTGACGTCGTTCATGTCCACGTTGATTTCCCCGGTCAACGTGATCACCTCTGCGATGCCCTTGGCAGCGGTGCAGAGGATTTGGTCGGCGTTGGCAAACGCACTTCGGATGGTTTGATTTCCGAAGAGCTCACGCAGCTTGTCGTTGCGAATGATGAGCAGGGTGTCGACGGCTGCGCGCATGGCTTCAAGTCCTTCCGAAGCTTGGGTGTTGCGTCGTCTCCCTTCGAATTGGAAGGGCACTGTAACGATTCCCACCGTCAGAATGCCTCGTTCTTTGCACGCTTGTGCGATGACGGGCGCAGCGCCGGTTCCTGTGCCGCCTCCCATGCCGGCGGTGACGAAGACCATGCTCGTGTCGCTTCCCAACAGGCCCGTTACCTCATCCAGGCTTTCAATCGCGGCGTTCTTGCCGACTTCAGGCAAGGATCCCGCTCCTTGGCCTCCCGTCAACGTCGCGCCCAATTGCACTTTGCGTGGAACGGGGCTGATGTCCAGCGCTTGGGCATCCGTGTTGCAGACGATGAAGTCCACGCCGGTGATGCCCTGCTCGAACATCGTGTTTACGGCATTAGAACCACCGCCACCGACGCCGATGACTTTGATGGGGGAGTTGGAGGACTGGGGAAGGTTGAATTGCATGAGAGGATGTTTGTCGGGTAGGAAGGAGGTGCGGGGATTGTGTTAGACGTCTTCGGTTTCGAACCAGTTCTTGACGTTCTGCATGAATTTTTGGATGCCGATGGAGGGCAGTGAAATGCGGTCGTTGCTTGGTGCTTGCACCTGCTGCGACTTCGCTCGAATGCGGTCGTATCCTTTGATGACGAGTCCGACCCCGGTGGAATAGGACGGAATGGACGTGTCTTCAGGCGCTTTGGCAATGTGCTCTCCGGGGAAGCCCAAACGGCAATCCAACCCGGTTACGAACTGGAAAAGCTGGGTGACGTGCTTGAGTTGCGACCCCCCGCCCGTCAGCACGATGCCGCCAATCAGTTGGTCGCCGTACCCCGAGCTCCGGATTTCGTAATGCACGTGCTCGATGATCTCCGTCATCCGTGCCTCGATGATTTGGGAGAGCGTCTTCAGCGCGATCTCCTTGGGCTTTCGTCCAGTCAGGCCGGGGATGCACACGATTTCGTTTGATTTGGTTTCCTGTGACAAGGCGGAGCCAAATTTCTTTTTCAGTTGCTCCGCCTGGCGCTTCATGATTTGGCATCCCTGGCGGATGTCGTCGCTGATGACGTTGCCGCCGAACGGAATGACGGCCGTGTGACGGATGATGCCGTCTTGGAAGATGGCGATGTCGGTGGTGCCGCCGCCGATGTCGACCAGGGCGACGCCCGCTTCCTTTTCTTCCTCGGAGAGGACGGAAGCGGCGGAAGCGAGGGGCTCAAGGATGAGTTGGTCCACTTCGAGTCCGGCCTTGCGAATGCACTTGTAGATGTTCTGCGCGGCAGCCATTTGACCTGTAATGATGTGGAAATTGGCTTCGAGGCGAACGCCAGACATCCCGATAGGGTCCTTGATGCCTTGCTCGTTGTCGACGGTGAATTCTTGCGGAATGACGTGAAGGATTTCTTCCCCAGGCTGCATGACGAGCTTGTGCATGTCCTCGATCAGCGCCTCGATGTCCGCTTGGCTGATTTCCGCCTCCAAATTTTCTCGCGTGATGAGTCCGCGGTGTTGCAAGCTTTTGATGTGCTGGCCGGCGATGCCGACGTTGACCAGGCGGATTTGGGCTCCGACCTTTTCCTCCGCTTCCTGAACCGCCTGCTGGATGGACGCCACCGTTCGGTCGATGTTGGCCACGACGCCCCGAGACACGCCCACCGATTCGCTGCGTCCGTAGCCGAGCAATTCAATTTTGCCAAACTCGTTTTTTTGGCCAATGAAGCACGCGATTTTCGTCGTTCCGATGTCGAGGCCGACGACGATTTCTTCGGCGTTTTGGGGGAGTTGGTTGTCCATCATGGGTAGCGTTGTGCGATCACTTGGTCGCGGTAGGTGAGGTCAATGCGTTTGAAGTTTCTGAGGTTTCCACGCTGAACGTGGGCACGGTAGAAAGCAAGGAGGTTGCGTTTTTTGTGGGCCGTCTCGTTTGCGTCGCCGAGCACGATTTCGTGGCCGGCCAAGCGGGGGTGCAGCACGAGTTCTCCGTTGTCGTTCATGGAGAGTTGGTCGGTCAACGCATTCCAAAACGCGTCTCCCTGCGTGGCTTTCACAAACCGGTAGCCCATGGTGGCCTGGGTCTCCCGCGCGACATGCATGACGGGAATGTGCGGGGTGAAGTGGGAATCCAAATCCATGCGCCGTCCGTCCTCGTCAAGGTAGTAGTCCGCACCGCCCTTCACGTGGACGCGCATCACCGGATGCCGTTGCCAAACGTCGATGTGCAGCACCCCGTCCATGGTGGGGTAGACTTCTGCGTGTTGGCAAGGCCCGATGGCCTTGAGGTGGTTCACGACAGATTGAAGGTCCACGTCGGCCATCAATTCCCCTTCGAGGCGGGTGGTCCCAAGCTGCGATTGAATGCGGCTCGCGTCCAAGAACGTGGCCGCTTGTTCGTCGAGCACACGGATCTTCACTCCCGCCACGCGACGTCCCGAGGCTTCCACGGAGGCAAAGCCGAGCACCGCTCCAAGGGCGGCAAGGACGAGAGTCGTGCTGAGAATGCGTGCGATCATGACTTCTGTTCCAGGCGGTCCTGCATGTGCTGGAGGGCTTGGGGAACAAGGCGATCGATGTCGCCTGCGCCTGCCGTTACCAGCACGTCAACAGGACATGCCTTCAAGGAACCGAAGATGGAATCGGAAGTCGAAAGATGCTTGTGGGTGCCCGAGATGTTATCAAACAACCATTGTGCATCAACCCCCGGGATGGGAGCTTCTCGGGCGGGGTAAATGGGAAGCAAAAAAAGCCGATCCACTTTGCCCAAAACACGTGCGAATTCCTCCCCAAAATCCCGCGTTCGCGAATACAAATGCGGCTGAAAAACCAAGGTGATTTCGCGTTGGGGCCACCGTTCGCGAACGGCTTCTAGCAACGCCTTCAATTCGGTGGGGTGGTGGGCGTAATCGTCCACGTAGACGGCGTGTGCCGTGTCGAGTTGCACGTCCATTCGGCGCTTGACACCGCTGTAGTTGGCTACGACGTCGGCCAAAATCGGCGCTTCGACTCCCGCATGGCGTGCGAGTGCCGCGGCCACAAGCGCGTTGGCCGTGTTGTGCCGCCCGGGCATGGCGGGGCGCACGTCGAATTCTGTTGGCGCGGTGCCGTCGGCTTGGCTGGGTCCTCGGCCGAGGGTGAACCGGACCTCGCCGTTTCTTGAAACGACGGCGAGGTGGTCCACCTCGGCCGGCATGTCGTCGCCCTCGCGGCACACCACGAAACGCTCGAGGCGCGGTCCAGACTCGGTGCCGGAGCAGGGATTAGGCCACGCAAGGCCGTGCGGAAGAAGCAGGGTTTTCGTCACCTGAGAACCAAACCGTTCGAATGCCTCGCGAAAGGCCGCTTCTGTGCCGTAGACGTCGAGGTGATCCGGTTCGAGGTTGGTGACGGCGGCGAAATCGGGGTGCAGGTGGTGAAAGCTCCGGTCGAATTCATCCGCTTCGACCACGTGCCACGTGGCGCCTTCACGGGTCACGTAGTTCGTGCCGGTCTTGGCGTCGACGCCTCCGAGAAACGCGTGACATCCTTCGTGTGTCGCGTCGAGCATGGCCGCAAGCCAGCTCGACGTTGTGGTTTTGCCGTGGGTTCCCGCCACGGCAAGGGTGGGGCGATGGCGTGTGATTTGGCCCAACAGCGCGGCGCGCTTCACCGGTTGGTGGCCTTGAGAAAGGAAGTGCTTGAACAGCGGCAAGTCCTTCGGCACGGCGGGAGTCCAAACCACCGTCAACGTCCCCTCGTTTGCGCGGCGTGCCCACCTCGGCAAGTCTTCAGGTCGGGGGGAGTGCGTGACGGCAATTCCTTCGCGTTCAAGCGATTCAAGCAGGGGTGAGGGAGTCAGGTCGTACCCGGCCACGACGTGACCCAGACGGTGCAGGTGCCGGGCCAGGGCACTCATGCCAATGCCGCCAAGACCCAGGAAGAACACGTGCTTGGCGGCGGACATGGTTCAGGCAAGAAGGGATTCGAGTTCGTCCACCACGGCACGGGCGGCTTCGGGTTTGGCCGCGTGCTTCATCGCCTCTGCCATGCCCGCGCAGCGGTCGGCATCGCTTAGAAGTGCCGTGAGGTGATGCCCCAGCTTTTCGCGCACCTCCACGTCGGCCAGGAGCACGGCGCCGCCAAGGTCCGTCAAGCTCCGGGCGTTGTGCGTTTGGTGGTCCTCCGCAACGTGGGGAGAGGGGACCAAGATCGACGGTTTGCCCACAAGGGCAAGTTCGGCGATGGACATGGCTCCGGCACGCGAGGCGATGACTGTGGAGGCGCGGTACGCGAGGTCCATGCGGTCGATGAATCCGGAGCACACCACCCCGTCACAGGGGTGGGCCTTCAGCCAGGCACTGCACGACGCCTCGAACCGCGCACCACATTGCCACAGCACTTGGTAACCGCGCTCCGACAACCGCGGTTGCTTGCTCAGAATGGCCTGGACGGCTTCGTTCATGGATTGCGCTCCCAAACTTCCTCCCATGACGAACACCACGGGTTTGTCTTGAGTCAATCCCCAATGGGCAAGAGCTTCCTCTCGGCTTCCACTGGCGTCTGAGGCCAAATCGCAGACGTGCGTTCGAAGCGGATTTCCGGTCTCCACAATGCGGTCAGCCGGGAAAAACCGCTGCAACCCCGGCAGCCCCGCGCAAATGCGGTTGACGCGGTTGGCGAGCAATTTGTTGGTGATTCCGGGGTAGCTGTTTTGTTCTTGAATCAGCGTCGGAATGCCCTTCCGAACGGCCTGGTCGAGCAACGGGCCACTGGCAAATCCGCCCACGCCGACCACCACCTGGGGCCTGTGCTTTCTCAACAGCCGTCGGGCTTTCCAAAGGCTGCTGACGAGTTTGAAGGGGAAGGTGAGGTTGCGCGTGCTGGTGAGCGACCGGTCGATGCCGCTGATCCAAAGTCCGTCAATGGGGTACCCTGCGGCGGGAATCTTGTCCATTTCCATCCGACCCAAAGCGCCGACAAAGTGAATGCGAGCTTCGGGGTTGCGGCGTCTGATTTCGTCGGCAATGGCCAGCGCAGGGTGGATGTGGCCGCCCGTGCCACCACCTGAGATCATCACGTTGCTTAGCAGGGCCATCAGGTCAAAGAATTGGCTCCGGTCGACGGGGAAGAGCCGGGGCTTTCGTTTTGGACTGCCCGCGTGACGGCGAGCATCATGCCGATTGAAAGGCAGGTGAACAGAAGCGACGTGCCGCCGTAACTGACCAGCGGAAGCGGCTGTCCCGTCGTGGGGAACAGGCGCACCGAAACCCCCATGTTCACGAGCGCTTGCACGGTGATCATGAGTCCGAGTCCCAGGACGAGGTTTCGTCCAAACACCGACTCGCATTTGATGGCCGTCCTCGAGGCCCTGAACAGCAAGGCCAAGTACAAGAGCACCAACCCGAGCCCGCCTAAAATCGCCCCCCATTCCTCCACGATGAAGGCAAAGATCATGTCGGAATAGGGGTGGGGCAGGAAGTTCCGGGACGTGCCGGAAGCGGGGCCATGCGGGAACAACCCTCCCCGGTGAATCGCAATTTGTGCGAGCTCGATTTGGTAGTCTTCCGCGCTGGCCGTCCCGGCGTTGCCTGAAGCAAATCCCGCAAAGCTTTCGAGGCGGCTGGCCCACGTTCCGAAGCGTGGCAGCGCCTCGGGCGCAGCCTTGCCGATGCCGTACAGCAGGCCCAATCCTCCCAGGCCCAACACCCCGATTCGAAGCATGTGTCTCCACGGCAATCCTCCAACGAATAGCATGGCGACACAGACCGCGGCAAGCATGGCCGCGGTGGAAAAATCGGAGGGCAGGATGAGCGCGCAGACAAGGGCGATGCCCCCAAGGATGGGCGCGAGTCCTTGCCAAACGTCGTCCAGGACATTCGCCCGGACTTGCATTTGCCGCGCCACCCAGAGCACGAGGGCGAGCTTGGCAAAGTCGGACGTTTGGACGGTCAGTCCGATGAAGGGAATTTTGATCCACCGTCGCGCGTCGTTGATGTCCGTCCCAAACAGGAGCGTGAACACCAAGGCCGCGATGGCCAAGGCGAGCAGCACGTTGGCCAACTTCCCGAAGTACTTGAAGTGAATTCGGTGCACCCCAAACATGACGACCCACCCGCCCGCCAACAACGCGGCCTGCTTGAACAGGAATTTGGCGCTGTTGCCGTCGGCTTTGTACGCGAGCGTGCTGATGGCGCTGTACACCGTGACCAAGGAGGCCAGGGTCAGCACCAGGGCGATGGCCCAGAGCACGCGGTCGCCTTCCAACCGCTGCCGGATGCCGGCGAGGAGTTCGTTCATCTCAGTGTCTCGAAGTGTCAGAGGCGACGGACGGCTGCTTTGAACGCGCGTCCGCGCTGCTCGTAGCTGCCAAACAGGTCGAAGCTCGCGCACGCAGGTGACAAGAGTGCGGTGTCTCCGGGCATGCCCAGTTCGTAGGCCTTGGCGACGGCTTCCTCGGCGGAGCTGACGTCCCAGCTGCTTTCAACGAGTTCGTCGAAGGCGGCGTGCAACGGCGCGTTGTTTTTGCCCATGCAAATCATGTGCTTGACTTTGTCGCGGACCAAGGGCACGAGCGTGCTGTAGTCGTTGCCTTTGTCGATGCCGCCGGCAATCCAAATCACCGGGGCGTTCGCGCATTCCAAGGCGTACCACACGCTGTTGACGTTGGTGGCTTTGGAATCGTTGATGAACGTGATGCCGTTCACTTCTTGGACGAATTCCAGGCGGTGCTCGACGCCTTCAAAGCTTTGCAGACTCTCGCGAATGCCTTCTTTGCGCAAGTCCAAAATGCGGCCGGTCATGCCCGCGGCCATCGAGTTGAAGAGGTTGTGTTTCCCCTGCATGGCCAGTTTCTGAATGGTCATGGAAAATGAATTGAAATGTTGGAGGATGAATTGTGAATTGTCGTTGGAGTCCAAACCCCCGCCACGTCCGTCCCGCATCACCTCGTGGAGGGTACGTTCGGCAGTCAGGGGGTGGAGGGTCGCACGGGTTCCCGCGGCCTCGAGCATGCGCTCGGTCCACGCGCAGTCCGCGTTGTAGATCAGGTGGTGTGCCTCGGTTTGGGAGGCGGTGATGCGCCATTTCGACGCGGCGTAATTCGACATCTCGTACCCGTACCGGTCCAGGTGGTCGGGGGTGATGTTCAACAGGACGGCGATGTCCGGGCTGAACGTCGAGGTGCCGTCGAGCTGGAAGCTGCTCACCTCGATGACCGTGGCTTGCGCCGCCCCTTCGCTTCGGGCCAGGCGCTCGGACAGCCGGCGGGCCCAGCTCGTGCCAATGTTTCCCACGCAGTCGACGTCCCATCCTTCGTGGCGAAGCATGTGGTCGATCATCGACGTGGTGGTTGTCTTGCCGTTCGCGCCGGTGACGGCCACGACCGGGTTCGCGTGTCCGAGCGCCCGGTGCGCGCGCGCCGCGTATTCAATTTCGCTGACGACTTCGCACCCGCGTTCCCGGCACGCCTTCACGACCGGGGCGTTCTCCGGAATTCCGGGGCTCTTCACCACCGTCGCCACGTCCGGCCAGGATTCCATGCGGTGCCCCCCGGTCTCGAAATCGATGCCGGCGCTTTGCAATTCAGCCACGCCTGGTCCTTTCCCTTCCCCTGCGTCGCTGACCAGCGCGCGCGCCCCCAGCGACTTCGCCAAAAGGGCGGAGCCTACGCCGCTTTCGCCGGCGCCGAGCACGAGTATGGGGTCAGTGAGGTTCATGGGGCAGGTTCAGGTAGCGTGACGGGATCAGCGGACTTTGAGGGTGACGATGGTGATGACAGCGAGAAGGATGCCGACAATCCAAAACCGCGCAGTGATTTTGGACTCGGGCATGTTTTGTTTCTGGTAGTGGTGGTGAAGCGGCGCCATGAGAAACACGCGTCGGCCTTCGCCGTACTTCTTTTTGGTGTAGCGGAACCACCCCACTTGAATCACCACACTGAGGTTTTCGATGAGGAAAATCCCGCAGAGCACGGGGATGAGAAGCTCCTTGCGGATGGCGATGGCGAACGTGGCGATGATGCCGCCGAGGGCGAGCGATCCGGTGTCGCCCATGAAAACTTGGGCAGGGAAGGCGTTGTACCACAGGAATGCGATGCACGCCCCCACAAACGCCGCGATGAACACCACCAGCTCCTCGGAGCCGGGGATGTACATGATGCTGAGGTAGTCGGCGATGACGGTGTTGGAGCTGACGTACGCGAGGACTGCGAGCGCCATTCCCACGATGGCGCTGGTGCCGGTGGCCAGGCCGTCAATGCCGTCCGTGAGGTTGGCGCCGTTGCTGACCGCGGTGACGATGAGGATGACGAGCGGGATGAACACGACCCACACGTACTGTGCGGCATCGTCCACCAGCCACGACAAAAGCCACGCGTAGTCGAAATGGTTGTCCTTGATGAAGGGGATGGTCGTGGCCGTAGACCGCACCGTGGTCCAGGTCCCGTCGGCCGTCAATTCCTTGATGGCGATGTCCGGATGCCAAACCATCGCCGCCCCCAAAATCACCCCCATGCCGACCTGCCCAATGACCTTGAACCGGCCGGCAAGGCCTTCTTTGTTCTTCTTGAACACCTTGATGTAGTCGTCGATGAAACCAATGGTCCCGAGCCACACGGTGGCGAGAATCATGAGCTGCGAGTACACGTTGGTGAGGTCGGCGAACAAGAGGGTGGGCAACAGGATGGCCGCGAGAATGATGAGGCCGCCCATGGTGGGGGTGCCTTGCTTGTTCATTTGGCCTTCGAGCCCAAGGTCACGGACGATCTCGCCCACCTGCTTCAGTTGCAGGCGCTCGATGATGCGCTTGCCCAGCAAAATCCCTACCACCAAGGACGTCATGAGGCTCATTCCCGCACGGAACGAGACGAAGCTGAACAGGCCGGCGCCAGGCAGGTCGTAGATCTCGCGGAGGTGGGTGAAGAGGTGGTAGAGCATGGTCTTGGGTCGTCAGGTTCAGGTTGTGGGTGCGAAGGCTTCTTTCAATTCAAGTCGGTCGTCGAACGGGTGGCGTTCTCCTCGGATTTCTTGGTAGGTCTCGTGTCCTTTTCCCGCCACGAGCACGATGTCCCCCGGCTCGGCCAATGCCGCAGCAGTCCGAATCGCCTCCCGGCGGTCCACGATGCTCAGGCATTTGCGCTTCTCGATGGGGTCGAGGCCTTTTTCCATGTCGCGAAGGATGTCTGCCGGGTCTTCGCTTCGGGGGTTGTCGCTGGTCAGGATGACCCGGTCGGAACCGCTCGTGGCACTGCGCGCCATTGCCGGGCGCTTCGCGGTGTCCCGATCTCCCCCACACCCCACCACGGTGATGACCTTTTCACCCCCCGTCCGAACGTGGGCGATGGTCTTCAGCACGTTGTCGAGGGCGTCCGGGGTGTGGGCGTAGTCCACGATGGCCGTAATGCCGTCCCTCGCGGGCACGCGTTCAAAGCGACCGGCGGGCGGCTTCAACAAGGACATTTGCGTGAGGGCGTTCATCTTGTCCGCTCCGAGCAACTTGCCCACCACGTACACCGCCAGCAGGTTGCTGGCGTTGAAGCCGCCCACGAGCTGGGAATACAATTCCTGGCCGTCGAGGTGAAGGACGAGTCCGGTGATTTGGTTTTCCACCATCCGAGCACGCTCGTCCGCCACGCCTTGGACGGCCATCGTGACCACCTTCGCCTTGGTGTCCGCGACCATGTCCTCCGCGTGCGAATCGTCTGCGTTGACTGCGGCAAACGCGCCGGCAGGCAGGCGGTCAAACAGCTGCTTTTTCGCTTTGATGTAGCCGTTGAAATCGCCGTGGTAATCGAGGTGGTCGTGGGTGATGTTCGTGAAGACGGCTCCGGCCAAATGCGTTCCCGCAATCCGTTCCTGCACGATGGCGTGCGAGCTGGCCTCCATGAACACGTGCGTGCATCCGGCGTCCGCCATCTCGCGGAGCAGGGCCTGAAGGCTCAGGGCGTCGGGTGTGGTGTGCGTGGCGGGAACCACGCGGTCCACGATTCGGTTCTCGACCGTGCCCAACATGCCCACCTTTCGGTCGAGAAGCCGGTAGAGTTGGTGCAGGAGCGTGACGGTGGTCGTTTTGCCGTTGGTTCCGGTCACGGCCACCACCTTCATTTCGCGAGACGGGTGGTTGTAAAACGCCGCCGCGACATGCCCCAAGGCCGAGGCGCTCGATTTAACCTGCACCACCGTCACGTGCTCGGGCGTGTCCTCGGGCATGCGCTCGCAGATGACGCATGCCGCACCGGCGTCAATGGCCGTACCGATGTAGTTGTGTCCGTCCACCACGGTGCCTGGGACTGCGACAAACAGCCCTAAGGGCTGAACCTTCCGAGAGTCGACAGCCACGTGCTCCACCGCAACGTGGGTGGTGCCTCGCACCTCAAGGATGCGCGCGTCGTAGAGCAGGTCAGAGAGCAATTTCACGAGAGCCGGAGTTGAATGGTGGTGATTTCGGTGCGCAACGGCGTACCGGGTGCGATGGATTGAGATTTCACGGTTCCGATGCCGTCGTAGTCGACGTGGAGGCCGGCGTTTTCAAGGAGGTAAAGCGCATCGCGAAGCCCCATTCCGCGGACGTCAGGCACCCCGGATTCAGGGATTTCGAGGGGGAGGAGTTCGGCCTCTTTCTCGCCGGTTTTGACCTTCACCCAATCGCTTGTGATTCCTGTGCTGTGCGACATGCCCAAGGCTCCGTACAGCGTTTCCAAGGCTTCACGCGCTCCGTCGTTCGACGCCGGCACGGAAGGCAATTCGGCCAGCAGGCCCTTGCTCAAGGTGTGGAATGCGGGGTCCGTGGCGTAAATCAAGTCCGCCACTTCGCGGAACACCGGAGCCGCAATGGTGCTTCCGTAGTACCGGCCGCTTTGGGTGTCCGCAATGACCACCACGCACGAATACTTGGGGTTGTCGGCAGGGAAGTACCCGGCAAACGAGGCGCGGTACCGGCCTTCGGCGTACCCTTTTCCTGTGGCGATGCGCGCGGTCCCCGTCTTCCCTGCAACCGTGTAGGGTTTTCCAGCGAACAGGGTTTGGGCGGTGCCTTCGCCTTCGGGATCGCACACCGCTTCCATCATGCGTTTGCACGCCGCCAAGGTGGGCTCACTGCACACGCGAGCGTTGAGGATGTACGGCTCGTAGGTCTTCACGACTTCTCCGCTCGAACGCAGTTCCGTGACAAGCTGGGGTCGCATCATGCGGCCGTTGTTGGCGACGGCGTTGTAGAGAGCGAGGGTTTGGAGCGGGGTCTGCGTGACCTCGTAGCCGATGGCCATTTGGGTCAAACTGATGCCAGTCCAGCTGGACTCATCCACGGAGGTCTTGACCGTGGGGTCCGCTTCACCGATGTAGCGGATGCCTGTTTTTTCTGTCACGCCAATGCGCTTGAGTTCGTCCAAGAACGCCTGGGGCTTCTCGCCAAACGTGTTGCGCACCGCAAGCGCCGAACCGACGTTGGAGCTCACTTCAAACACTTTGGTCAGCGGAATCGACCCGTGCCCCCCGTCTTTGTGGTTGCTGTCCGTCATGCGCTTCTTGAAAAAGAAGATTTCGCCGTTTCCGGTGTCCACGCTGTCGGTGGGGAGCATGCCGGCCTCCATGCAAGCCATGAGCGAGGCGAGCTTGAACGTGGATCCGGGTTCCACTGCCGTGCCGATGGCGTGGTTGAAGTCCTCCCAGTATTCCACGTTGCCTTCCGAGACTTCGTGCCGCGTCAAGTTGGCGATGGCCCGAATGTTGCCCGTGGCCACCTCGCAGACGAGGACGGTTCCCCAGGCCGCGTCGTGGCGCCGGAGTTGCTGTTCCAGCGCGTTGGTCGCCACGTCCTGAAGGTGGAGGTCCAGTGTGGTCACCACGTCGAGCCCTTCCACCGGGTCCACGAGGTACTCGTCCGTCACGGGCATCCACTGGTTGCCCGCCACTTTTCGGGAGAGTTGTTGCCCCTCCACGCCGGCCAATTCGTCGTTCCACGCGCGTTCAATTCCGACGCGTTGCTGTTCGCGGTCGATGCCCACCGTACGCGCGGCGAGCTTGCCAAACGGCCGCCGCCTGTTCTCTCGGCGTTCGAAGACAAGCCCGCTCTTGTACCTCCCGAGCTTGACAAAGGGCAGGTTGCGCAATTCTTGGTAGTCGGTGAAGGGGATGTTGCGGCCAATCAAGGCGCCGCGGTGCCCGCGCTGTCGGGCGTTGTCAAACTTGGCTCGGATGTCGCTTGGGCGCTTGCCGGTCGCGGAGGCCAAAGCCAAACACAGCGTGTCAATCTGCGCGCGGTACATTTCCCAGTTCATCCCCTCGCACTTGGAATCCCAGCGCAGGTCGTACACCGGAACGCTTGTCGCAAGGAGGCTGCCATCGCGGGACAGGATTTGGCCCCGAGCCGGTTCGATGGTGCGTACGCTCGTGGAGAATTCTTCGCCACGGCTGGCCCAGCGGTCGTGTTCCACGGTTTGGATGTACACGATGCGCCCAAACACGCCCAACCCCACCAAGGTCAGGCCCACAAACACGAGCCAAATGCGTCCGGTGTTGGGCATGGGGTTCATTCGTCGGCGGGCAAAAGAATGGGCGGTGCGGTGGGTTGCTCCAAGCCGAGTTCGGCGGTGGAACGAGCGAGGCGGCTTTGCTGGAGCTGGGACTCGAAATCTGAGCGAAGTGTCTTTTCTTCGGCCGTCGCTTCTTCGAGTTTCTCCAGGGTCTTCTGCTTGTCGCGCAGGATGCGCTCAGTTTGGTACCCCAAAGCGAGGTACAGGATGGTCAGCAAGCATCCGTACAGGATGAACGGCACTTGGCGCACCAAGGCCTCGCGTGCGAGGATCTCGCCGCTGAGCACTTCCCTCACCAACCCACCGATTTGGTTCTCGGCGCGTCGCTTGGCGCGTCGCTCTTTCTTGTCGCGTTGCTCGGATCGGAATTCTTCCGAGGTGCGCAACCGGTTAGGGTTGCTGCTGCTGGCTTGCTTGGCGTTCTTAGCCGCTTCAGCCGCTGCCCTGGCCTCCACTTGGGCCTCTCGCGCGGCAAGTTCCGCCGGCGTGAGGGTACGGTTGCCTCGAGGGACCTCTTCGTTTCGGCCTCTTCGGCGGAGGAATGCGAGCAGCTTCATGGCGTCCACTCGGTTCGTTCCGCGACCCGCAATCGGGCGCTGCGGGCTCGGGGGTTGTCGTTCATTTCTTCGTCGCTTGCGACCACGGCCTTTCGCACGAGGGGTCGGAACGGCGCTTGAATCGCCCCTTTCATGTCGCGTTTGACGTCGTCGTCGAAGTTTCCAGAGCGCAGAAAGTGCTTCACCAGGCGGTCTTCGAGGCTGTGGTAACTCATGACGACCAAGCGTCCCCCAGGCTTCAGCATCCCCACGGCTTGCGTGAGCAGGTCTTCCAGGGCGCCCAGCTCGTCGTTGATGTGGATGCGAATGGCCTGAAAAATTCTTGCGTAGAATTTGTTCTCCTTGCCTCTCGGGGCGGACGGCGACAGCACCCGAATCAAGTCGTGCGTCGTTGTGATGGGGGTTTCTTCGCGCGCCGCAACAATGCGGTGGGCCAGTTTGTCGGGTCGGTTGAGTTCCCCGTAACGGCGGAAGACTTGGGTCATTTCCGAGACCTCCGCCTGGGCGAGCCACGCGCTAGCGGGCTCTCCCGTTCCGGGATTCATGCGCATGTCGAGCGGTCCGTCAAACCGCAACGAAAAGCCGCGTTCCGCCGTGTCAAATTGATGGGAGCTCACGCCGAGGTCGGCCAGCAAGCCTTCCAGGGGCAGTCCTTGGTGTGCCCGCAAAAACTGAGGGGCGAATCGGAAGTTGGCCGCCACCAAAGTGAACCGTGTGTCGTCGAGCGCATTGGACGCCGCGTCGGGATCTTGGTCAAACCCAAACAACCTTCCGCCGGGCCCAAGCTTCGCCAAGATGGCCCGGCTGTGCCCCCCCCCGCCAAAAGTGGCGTCCATCCAATTGCCTTCGCGTCCTCCGCCGTCGCCGCCGAGGTTGAGCGCCTCGAGGGAGGCGTCCAGCATGACGGGGACGTGGTAGGATGCGGTCATTCTGCGTCGGTGCCGTCGAGGTCCTTGCGCACGTCTTCTGCCAAGTCGCCGAAGTCGAGGTTGTCCTCGTCTTGGATGACTTGCTTGTTGTACGCATCCTGATTCCAGATTTCCACTTTCTCGCCCAGTCCGGAGACGATCACTTCTTTGGCATCCTTCGGGTCGATGCCGGCGTAAGCGAGCAGGGCGGAGGGCAGGTTGATGCGGCCCGATCCGTCCAAGTCCACGTGGGTGGCGCCCTTCATGAATTTTCGCTGAAACAGCTGATGCTTGCGGTTGTACCGGCTCAAGCGCGCCATTTCAGCATTCACCTTGTCCCATTCGGGCTTGGGGTACAGCACCAGGCAACCCTCGAAAATGTCCCGGTTCACCACGAGTCCGTGGTGAATCACTCCGTCCAACTGCTTCCGCAGTTTGGCAGGGAACATCAAACGGCCTTTGGCGTCGATGCGACAGGGGTGTTCTCCGAGCAGGTTGAGCATGGGTGCGTTTTCGCCAAATCAAAAGTACGATTGATTTCCCACTTTCTCCCACTCGTTGACACTTTCTCCCACTTTGTGGAAAAAGTTTGGACGTTCATCCGGAAAATCACCAATGAAATCGAGGGTTTTGGGGAGGTGGGAGAAAGTGGGGTGTTTTCGCTGTCAACACGTTATTCACAGGGGATGTGAACAACGGGACGTGGACGGCAGGCCCAAATGGGTTGCGTAGGGGGGCGGAGTCCGCCGCATTTTTGACCTCATGGATTCCACAATTCTCGAGCGCGGCCCCTACCGTTACGTGGAGGAGGGGCAAGGCACGCCGCTGGTGCTGTTGCACGGCCTCTTCGGTGCGTTGAGCAATTTTTCCGAAGTGCGTGCATACTTCAGCAAGCGCTTCCGGGTGATCACCCCCATGTTGCCGATTTACGAGCTTCCCATGCTTGAGACCAACGCCAAAAACATGGCCAAGCACATCGCGGGCTTCCTCGACGAATTGGGGCTGGATAAGGTGCACTTGCTCGGCAACAGCCTCGGCGGTCACGTGGGGTTGATCTACACACGGGACCACCTTGATCGCGTGGCTTCCCTGACGTTGACGGCGAGCAGCGGGTTGTACGAGAATGCGTTTGGCTCAAGCTTTCCGCGGCGAGAAGACAAGAGTTACATCAAGGAGAAAGTGGCGGTGACCTTTCACGACCCCAAGCACGCCACCCCTGAATTGGTGGACGAGTGCTTTGAGGCGGTCAACGACAGAAACAAGGTGCTGCGCATTCTGAGCATCGCCAAGTCCGCCATCCGTCACAACATGGCCAAGGATTTGCCCTCCATGAACGTGCCGGTGTGTTTGATTTGGGGGAGAAACGACATCATCACTCCTCCGGAAGTGGCCGAGGAATTCAAGGCGGGGTTGCCGGACGCGGACCTGTTTTGGATTGACGCGTGCGGCCACGCGCCCATGATGGAGCACCCCGACACGTTCAACCAAATCCTTTCCGAGTGGTACGCCGCTCGGGGAATTGCCTGAGGCTCCGCGACGATGAGTTCCTCCAAAGCGCCCACGAGCCCGGACAACTGGGACCTCAAGGAGGCCTCGTTTGTCAAAAGCAGCGCCCAGCCGTCGGAGTGCCCCAGGCCGGACCGTCCGGAATACGCCTTCATCGGCCGATCCAACGTGGGAAAGAGCTCCTTGCTCAACATGCTCGTGGGTCGGAACAGCCTTGCCAAGACGTCCAGCACCCCGGGCAAAACGCAATTGATCAATCACTTTGACGTGGACGACACGTGGTACCTCGTGGATTTGCCGGGATTTGGGTACGCGAAAGTGAGCAAGAAGGATCGCGCGAAGTGGATGAAGGTGACGCAAGATTACTTGAACACCCGAACCAATTTGATGTGCGTGATGATGCTCGTCGATTCACGCATTCCAGCCCAAAAAGTCGACCTCGAATTCATGGCGTGGATGGGAGAGGCTGGGTTGCCGTTTGTCCTGGTGTTCACGAAGGTCGACAAGCTGAACAAGGCGGAGCGTGCCGCGTTTTTGCCCGCCTACGAACAGGTTATGCTGAAGCAATGGCACAAGATGCCTCCGGTGTTTGTCACCAGCGGAAACACGGGGGAGGGGCGCGAAGAGGTGCTGCGTTTCATCGCCTCCACGAACGGCCTCTACGAACGCTGAGGGCGTTCTCGTTTACCCTTCCAAGACGCCAATGCGTTTGGCGAGTTCTTCCGTGAACCCGCGAATGGCCTTGGCGTGGTCCTTGTCAGACGTGGCGCGCTCGTACGTGTCGGCAAGAGTCATCATGGTCTGAACGACGAACGACCGCATCTCCTCCACGCTCATTTCCTTGGTCCAAAGGTCCATGCGCATGGCGGCGAATTCCTTGGCGTTCCACATGGATAGGGCCATTGCGGAGGCGGGCTGGTTCTGGATTCCGCCGTCGTCGGCGGTCCATTCCATGGCGACAGGAACGTGGTTTTCGTCGGTGGTGACGTTGATGGTGATGCGGGAGGTGGCCATGCCGCGAAAGTACGCCTACGGCCGGTAGGACCGCAACACGGGTTGCGGATCCTGCAATTCCAGGAGGTCGACTTCAGTCCATTCGGGGTGCGTTCGCATCGCGGCCTCGACCGCCTGCCACCCCAAGAAGATTCCCAACCGGTCGGGGCTGTCTTGTGGAACCTTGCCTACACGCGTGAACGGTCCTTCCTGAAACCACCGCATCACGTCCTTGGGGTTGGAGGAAAACATGCGGTCTTGAGGTTGCATTTCCGCCCACGTAGCGCGTTCATGCTCGGTGGCCCAATTCCATTGTTCCTCCGACCAGTTCATCAGTTGGGCGGGCGAAGCGTCGGGAAAGCACCGAGATGTGAGGTGCATGATTTTGCCCCAGTACAGCCACATGTCGACCGTTCGCGGTGAAGCGGGGATGCGGTCTTGGTAGGAAACAAGGAGCCACCCTTTCAAGGCGTCGGTCGCCATCCAGTCGGAACGCATGCGAGCAAGCCGGTAGCTCGGAAAGCGTGAAGGTGGCAACTCGCGATGCATGGGGTGGTCGCTTCCGAGAAACCAATCGAGTCCCACGCCGAGCCACCCGTCTCCCGGGTAGATTGCAAAGTTGAAGCCGGAAGGCATCCAGACCACGTCGGGCAACTTCGCTCCAGGGTCCATCACGGAAAGACGTTTCAGGCCATCGAGGAGCAGGGCTGATTCGCGTTCGAGAACCTCGGCGGACCCCGACGTGGTGTCAATGGCGGCAAGCATCGGCTGCATTTGGTCAAGGAATTGCGTCAGGACTTCGACCGAGGCTGTGTCGGTTGCAGGCCCCAACTGAAGGATGCCTTCGCACCATTCCGTCCAAAACCCGTTGTGGGCTCCGCGAAGGTGATCCAATTGTTTGGCCCGGTTCTTGTCCTCTGGAAGGTTGTCCAACACCTCCATCCAATTCACTTCGCGGTGGTCGGCCGGCAAGTCCATGCTGGAGACGTCGACAGGTGAGGGACGGCGCTCGCACCCGGCCACGGTGCCCCACGCCAAAACCCACAGCGCGCCGTGGAACAACTTGCAGGAGAAAGGGAAGGGACGCATGAAACGGAACGTTAGATTTGAACAAATCGCTGCAGACGATGACAAAGATGAACAACGAAGGCGGGATTTTCGCCGGCTGGGTGGCGCTGTTGCTCAGCCTGGTCCTCGCATTGGGGGGATCCTTGGAAGGAAACGCCCAAGCCCAAGGATTTCGCATGGGCCTTGCCTTGGATCCCAACGTGGCGTGGATGAACTCGCGGGATTTTGAGCACAGCGCGGACGGGGGGCAGGCGCATTTTGGCTACCAATTCATGGCGGACATCTTGTTCGCCGAGACCTACGCCTTCGGGACGGGGCTCCATGTCTTCCGCACTGGAAGTGAGGTTCAGTATTGGGAGCCCACCACCGACAGCACGCTGAGTCATGTGACACGCAGTTTCAACAACCAGTACGTGGAGCTTCCTTTGACCTTCAAGTTGCGCACCAAGGAGATTGGTTACACGACGTATTACGGCAAGTTTGGGGGCGGTGTGGGGTTGAACACCCGGCGTGAGGCCGACGAGGTGAGGTACGTGGGGTTTGAGCGAAACGGCGAGGTCTGGTCGCCGGTGGACAACCCAGTTGTTCCCATGGAAGACCAAATCTCCGGCGACTTTGCCAGCCTTTTTCGCGCATCCATGATTGTCGGTTTGGGGTTTGAACGCCGCATTGCCGGCACCACGGCACTGATGGTGGGGCTTACGTACAACAACAGTTTGTTCTCCACGCACAAAGACCAAACCGTCGTCAAGGTCGACGCCTCGGGCGTACCGCGGTTTGCCCAAGACGGCCCGCTGACCACGAAGATGGTGGGCCACGACAGCTTTCTCGCACTGACGTTGGGGGTCGTCTTCTGACGGCAGTGAACCTTCATTTGGGCCGCGTGTTGCAACTTGCGGAACCCACAGCAGCATGGCACAGTCTACCTTTTCCTCCGAAGCGGTCGCGAATCACATCGTGGCTTGGTTGAAGGCGTACCTCGACGCTTCCGGCATGGAAGGGTGGGTGGTTGGTGTGTCTGGAGGCATCGATTCTGCGGTGACGTCCACGCTCTGTGCAATGACGGGTGCGCCAACCACGTGCGTGGAAATGCCCATTCACCAGGCTCCTGACCAGGTTTCGCGTGCAGCCGATCACATCGCCTCGTTGAGTTCTCGGTTCCCCCGAGTTCGTCGCTCCACGGTGTCGTTGACGGAAGTGTACGACGCATTTTCTGCCGCGTTGCCCGACGGTCCTGACGTGAGCGGAGGCCTCGCAATGGCCAACAGCCGTGCCAGGCTTCGCATGACCACCCTGTACGCCCTCGGACAGCGTTCCAAGGCGTTGGTCGCCGGCACGGGAAACAAGGTGGAAGATTTTGGGGTCGGCTTTTACACCAAGTACGGCGACGGCGGGGTGGACCTTTCGCCCATCGCAGACTTAACCAAAACCGAAGTCTTCTCTTTGGCAGCCCACCTCGGCGTGATTGACGCGATCCAGCAAGCTGCTCCAACGGACGGGCTTTGGGGGGACGACCGCACCGACGAAGATCAACTCGGAGCCTCCTACCCTGAGCTGGAGTGGGCCATGGCCTGGGAAGAGTCGCACCTGGGCAACGAGGATGCGTCGCGGGAAGCCGAGGAAGAGGCCTTGCCGTGGCGGCAACGCGAGGTGCTGAGCATCTACCGCCGTCACCACCGGGCCAACCGCCACAAGATGATTCCGATTCCGGTCTGCGAGGTCCCGGATTCGGTGCGTTACGCGTGACTTCCAGCCTGATGGATGTCAGTCCGTCTCGGTGACCGTCAGCGTGGTCGTGGCTTCGACGCCCCGGCCTTCTTCGGGCAGGGTCACCATCACCACGGTGTAGGTGCCTGGCTTCAAGAACCCGTCTCCGTGACGCAACGGAATCTCCACCTTTTGAAGCCCGGCCACGAGGTCCACCTCGCCTGCGTCGACCACGAATCCCCGCGCCTCTTTGAGTTGGTTCAAGATGGCGGTTGCGCCGCCTCCAGTGATGGCCGTCGAGTCGGGTGCGGTGGGGGCATTCGGAATGAAGCGGAGCTCAAGACGTGCTTTGCCTCTGCTTCCAGCCCAAACCCACGCATCGACAGTCGGCTCCCAGGGCTCCGACCACGCCCAACCGCGTTCGCCCCAGCGTTCGCTTCGTTCCACCTCAAGGTCGGCTTCTTCGAAAGTCAAAGCCTCGTTTTTCCAGAGCCCGGGGTTGCCCTCGCGCTCGAGAAGCGGACTGAGGTCAAGAACGTAGATGCCGCGCCCGTGCGTGCCGAGCACCAAGTCCTGTTCTCGTTCTTGAATGACCAGGTCATGCACTGGCACACGAGGCAAGTCCGAATGGAGATTTGAGAAGGTCAATCCTCCGTCCACAGTGAGGTAAGCTCCGCCGTCGGTGCCGACCACCCACCATCCGGCGCGGTCTTTGCATTCCACAAGGGCATTTGCGGGTTCGTGAGGAAGGTGTTGTCCCCAGTTTTCCCAGGTCTTCCCCAGATCGCGCGTGGCGAACACAAACGCGTCCAGGCAGTCGTGGCGGTACCCGTTCAAGCTGACCACAAGAAGGTCGTCGTCGTGGTGCGACCACGCCACTTCGCTCACCCAGAGGTGCCGACCATTCGGGCCTTTGCCCACCGAAGTGGACACGGGCAAGTTGAGTTGGTCCCAGCTGTGACCCCCGTCCAACGTGACGTGGACCAATCCGTCGTCGCTTCCCACCGCGAGACGACCAAAGTGCCTGGGGTGTTCTGCCAACGTGGTCAAGGTGCCAAAGGGCACATTGCCCGCTTTGCTGCCGCGCGTCAAGTCTCCGCTGAGCGCCTCAAAGTCGTCGCCCCGGTTGAGCGATCGGTGCACCCGATTCGACGCCATGTAAAACACGTCTTGTTGGTGTTTGCTGAGCAAAATGGGGGTTTGCCAATTCCATCGAAGGGGCGTTTCGCCGAGCGCGTGCTTGGGATGGAGATCGGTTGTTTCGCCAGTCTTGCGATCGGTCCGCATGTACCACCCAAACTGGTACCCCGTGTACACCACCTCGTTGTCCCGCGTGTCGACTTCGATTTGCATTCCATCCCCGCCGCTGAGAGATTCGAAACCGTGGTGCCCTGTTTGGTGCCAACGAGGACCTTCTTCGTGGCGGTGGCTCCCCACCCAAGTCCCGTTGTCTTGAAGCCCACCGTAGATGCGGTAAGGATCCGCGTCGTCCACTTCCACCGCGTAGAATTGACCCACCGACGGGCTGTTGCATTTGATCCACGACGCCCCCCCATCCCACGACACGTTGATTCCGCCGTCGTTGCCGTTGATGAGGTAATTGGGGTTGGAGGGGTCGACCCAGAGCTTGTGGTGGTCCACGTGCACGTTGGGTGCGCCAACCGACTCAAAGGTGGAGCCTCCGTCCGTGGATTTCAACAGAGGCACCCCTGCGATGTACACCGTGGATGCGTCCGAGGGGTCCACCGTCACCAAGCCGAAGTAGTAGCCGTAGGTGTAGCACACGTCGTCAAGAGGTTCGTCGTGGGTGCGCCTCCAAACTCCGGCAGGTGGTTGGGCATTCTCGTCGGCGATTCGGGTCAGGGTGGTCGAGGCCCCTCCAGAGCTCGTGCTTTGACCCGCCGGGTGGCAGACGTAGAGCTCCGCACCGGCAATCTCGGTGTCAAACAACGCGCGGTTTCCGTCCGTGAGGAAGTCGTACAAGGCGCGCGGCGCGAGTTCTCCGTTGCGAACCCGTGCTTGAACGCTTGAAGCGCTGTCCGCCTCGTCAAATCCTTCGCGATCGAGGAATTCTTGAAGTCGAGCTTGGGGCAATTCGGCAAATTCGTCGGCGCCCATGCTCAAGAACTGCTCTGCCTGAAGCAAGGTGTCTGCTTGACTTAGGTCGTCCTTGGTCTCAGGGCGCGGCGCTTGGTTGTCAAGCAAGGCATACAAGGTGGCGCTTTCGCTGTGGTACGCCAAACCGATTCGTCCTGCGTGCTCCCCTTCTGGAAATCCCGGCCACGCGGAAATGCGTTGCCACGTATCTCCTCCGTCCGCGGTTTCCCAAATCCCCGTTCCGGTTCCTGACTCGGTGAAATTGTGGGCGCGTCTCGTCCGGTCCCACGAAGCAGCGAAGAGGTGGTCGGGGTCGTTGTCGTCTGCGACGAGGTCGACGAATCCCACGACCTCGTCCTTGCCTGAGCCGGGCACGGTGAGGACGGCCTTCCAGCTCTGACCTGCGTCTTCTGAACGGTACACAGCTCCGCCCCGGTTGGTCGAGTACAGTTCGCCAAGGGCAGCCACCCACATGCGGTCGGGGTTGCTTGAGTCCAAGATCACCCGACCCACGTGGTGGCTGCCTTCGAGTCCCGCATGCCGCCACGTCCTTCCGTGATCGTCGCTGACGTACACGCCGTCGCCGGCGTACGAGCTCCGCGAAGAATTGACCTCGCCGGAGCCGACCACCACCCGCCCTGAGGGGTGAGCGGCGACAGCCCCGAGGGTGCAGGTTTCGATAAGCAAGGGCTCGAAGGTGGTGCCGTGGTTCACGCTTTTCCAAAGCCCGCCTGTGGCGTACGCGACGTACATCGTGTCGGCGAGCACCGCCACGTCAACCACGCGGCCGCTCATCACGGAGGGTCCCACATTTCGAAGTTCGAGGCCGTCCGTCCAGGACGCCTCGTGCAGGACAGCACGTTCCTGGACAACGCCGGAACGTTGGGTGGCAGAGCTGACGCTCCATGTTTGGGCAAGAAGGGCAGGTGAGGCACACGCGAAGACCGCGAGACATGCGGTCAGGTTGCGAGGGATGTGGGCGAAAATCGCGTTCATGTCAGCTTGGGGTTGTTGCGGTGCCGGTCCTGGTCTCGCGCGGTTTTTTTGGCGACGTTGTCGGCAAGGGCTTGGGTGAGGTCGACGCCGGTTTGGTTGGCAAGTGCGATGAGAACCCAAAGCACGTCCGCCATCTCGTCGCCCAAGTCACGCCCCGCGTCGCTCGGTTTCTCGCTTTGTTCGCCGTAACGACGCGCCATCAGACGCGCCAATTCCCCAACCTCTTCGGTCAGAATCGCCAAGTTGGTCAGCTCGTTGAAGTAGCGCACTCCCACCGTCGTGATCCACTCGTGGACCTCGAGTTGGGCCTGCCGAAGGGTTACGTCAGGCACATTGGAAGCAGGGAGTTTTAGGTCGTTCATGGTGTCAATCTTTGTTGTGTGTGTCCATCCAAATCGTCACGGGTCCGTCGTTCACGAGGTCCACTTCCATGGCGGCACCGAACTCCCCCGTGGCCACTGACGTTCTCGTTTCTCGCGCGCATTCCTGAACGAAGAATTCGTAAAGTGGAACGGCGTGTTCGGGTTTGGCGGCGCGGATGAAAGAAGGGCGTGTGCCTTTTTTGGTCTTGGCGTGCAGGGTGAATTGGCTGACGACCAAAAGCCTTCCGCCGACCTCTGACAAGTCGGCATTCATCTTTCCGTCCGCGTCGTTGAAGACCCGGAGCTTGGCAATTTTTGCCGCGAGCCACGTGGCGTCTGCTTGGGTGTCCGCGTCTTCGATTCCGACGAGCACACAAAACCCAGTTCCGATTGTTCCAACCGGCTCCCCTGCAATTCGCACTTCGGCCCGGCTGACTCGCTGAATCACCACTCGCATGCTGCAAATTAAGCCGCGCATCAGGACGTTGGGGACATGTCGTGGAAAAGATGCCGAGAAAGGGTGGAAGCAGGCGGTGTGGGCCCGTGCAGGCGCCGTATTTTTGGGGTCGATTCAACCGACGAAAGACAACCCCACGTCCCCAGATTCATGAAGGCTTCCATTGCCCCAGCCACCCTCGAACAAGCTCAAGACATGGGCCTCCGTCCGGAGGAGTTTGAGCAGATAAAACTCATTCTTGGCCGCACACCCAACTTCACGGAGATGTGCGTGTATTCGGTTATGTGGAGCGAACACTGCTCGTACAAGAATTCCATCAAGTGGCTGAAGACCCTGCCGAAGGACGGCCCGCACATGTTGGTCAAAGCAGGCGAAGAGAACGCAGGGATTGTCGACATCGGCGACGGATTGGGGTGCGCTTTCAAGATTGAGAGCCACAACCACCCGTCGGCCATCGAGCCCTACCAAGGCGCGGCAACCGGCGTGGGGGGCATCAACCGCGACATCTTCACGATGGGTGCACGTCCCATTGCTCAGCTCAACAGCCTGCGCTTCGGAGACCTCAGCAACCCTCGAACCAAGTGGCTTCTCGAAGGCGTGGTGAAGGGCATTGGCGACTACGGAAACAGCTTTGGCGTTCCAATCGTGGGAGGAGAGGTGTTCTTCGATTCGAGCTACCAAGTGAATCCGCTGGTCAACGCCATGTCGGTGGGCATCCTCGAAGCAGACAAAATCATTTCGGCGACGGCCTCAGGTCCCGGAAACCCCGTGTACATCGTGGGGTCAGCAACGGGCAAGGACGGAATCCAAGGCGCTTCATTTGCTTCCAAAGACATCACTGAAGAAAGTGCGGACGACCTGCCTTCGGTGCAGGTTGGAGACCCCTTCCAGGAGAAACTCCTTCTTGAGGCGACACTTGAGTTGGCGAAGACCACAGCCGTGGTTGGCATGCAGGACATGGGCGCCGCTGGAATCACCTGCTCGACTTCCGAAATGAGCGCCGCGGGCGAAGTCGGCATGGACATTCACCTCGACCGCGTGCCTTTGCGTCAGCAGGACATGGAGCCGTTTGAGATTTTGCTGAGCGAATCTCAAGAACGCATGCTTGTCGTGGTTCACAAGGGCCAGGAAGATGAGGTGAAGGACATCTTCAAGAAGTGGGACTTGCACGCCGAACACATTGGCGAGGTCACTGAAGGCGATCGAATTCGCTACTTCATGAACGGCGAACTGGTGGGCGACGTGCCGGGATCCACCTTGGTGCTTGGAGGCGGGGCCCCCGTGTACGAGCGGGAATACACCGAACCGGCGTGGTACGCCACGGCGCAGGCGTTCAACCCCGATTCCGTGCCCGTCCCGTCCTTGGACGAGTGCGTCGACATTGCGCACAAGCTCGTGTGCCTCCCCAACATCGCGTCGAAGCGCTGGGTTTGGGAGCAATACGACAGCATGGTCGGCACCATCAACCGCACCACCAACCGTCCGTCCGACGCCGGCATCGTTTCGGTCCGCGGCACTGACAAGGCTTTGGCTTTGACCGTGGATTGCAACGCACGTTACGTGGAAGCCGACCCGGAAGTGGGAACCGCCATTGCGGTGGCCGAGGCGGCGCGCAACATCAGTTGCACCGGCGCTGAACCTTCGGCCATCACCAACTGCCTCAACTTTGGAAACCCCTACAACCCGGAGGTTTACTGGCAATTCGTTGGGGCCATTCAAGGCATGGGACGTGCGTGTCGCCACTTCAATACCCCTGTGACCGGCGGCAACGTGAGCTTCTACAACCAAACCGCCAACCCCGACGGGACGGCACGAGCGGTGTTCCCAACCCCTACGATCGGGATGGTGGGTGTGATGAGCGACCGCAAGCACCACACGGGCCTCGACTTCAAAGAGAAAGGCGAGTTGATTTTCTTGCTTGGAGGATCGAGTGGGTGCATCAACGCGTCGGAATACCTCGCGAACGTGGTCGGAATCGACCGATCGCCTGCGCCGCATTTTGATCTTGAACACGAAGGCAAGCTCCATGCGTGCTTGCGTGAGGTGGCCCAAAAAGGCCTCGCCGCGGCCTCCCACGACGTTGCGGACGGCGGGCTGTTCACGACGTTGCTGGAAATGGCGATGCCCAACGGCCTCGGTTTTGACATCGTCACGGACGACGAGGTTCGCATTGACGGATTCTTGTTCGGCGAGGGTCAAGGCCGCGCGGTCGTCTCGCTTCGTGAGGAAGACCAAGACGACTTTTTCGACGTCTGCGAATCGCATGGCCTGCAGCCCACCCTTCTCGGTCACGTGACCAAGGGCAAGCTCGTGGTTGACGACAAGCCCTTCGGTTTCTGCGAGGAGTTGCGCGCCTATTACGACAACGCTCTGGAAGAAATCTTGACGGAAGACTGATGTTAAAAAGCTTGGCCAAACACCTCGGAGGAATCGCCTTGACGTGGGTGGTCGTGTTGGTCGGCACCCTGATGTTGCTTCGTGGGTACAGCCAGCCAGAGGCGAAGCGTGAAGTGCCCGCTTTGGCAGGTCTCACCCAAGCCCAAGCCGCGGAATCCTTGCAAGCCTTGGGGCTGGAAGCGGTTTGGCAAGACTCCATCTACGCGCCCTCAGGAACCCCTGGGGCCGTGGTCGAACAACACCCTCCCGCAGGAAGCGCCGTCAAGGTTGGACGCAAGGTGCTCTTGACCACCTACCGCGTTACCCCTCCAAGCGAACAGGTGGCCATCGAAGAGGGTCAGGACGCCAAGCTTGCAGAACGAATCCTCACGACGCGTGGTTTTCGTGTCAACGTCGTGGAGGAGCCCAACAAACTTTTGGCAGGAAAGGCGATTCGGGTAGAACATGACGGAAAAAAAGTCGGCGTCGACGCTCGCTACCCGAAGGGAACGCGGCTCAAGCTCGTCGTGGGAGTGGCTGGTGCCAAAGACGTTCGAGTCCCTTGGTTGGTGGGTCTTTCCTTGAAAGACGCCACGGGCATTTTGGGTCGCCGTAACCTGGCCTTGGGCCACGTGGGATACCAAGACGACGTGGTGACGGCGCTTGACAGCACGTTGGCCGTGGTCGTGTCTCAAGACGTCAGCCCTGGCGATCAGTTGTACGTGCGTGAAGGCACAGCCATTGACTTGTACCTTGGCAAACATTGAATTTTTACGCACGATGCGCACGATTTTGGCTTTTCAAACGTTCCTCTCTCCGATGAAAAATCGCATCCATTGCGACGGGGCAAGGCCGTTTGCAACTCCGACACCCGTCCTTCTGGTCTTCTCGGTCTTGGTGACTTGGACAGCGTCGGCTCAGGAGCGCGAGCTCGATTTGCGCCACGTCTTTGTGTCGGATCACCACGTCAAGGCCGTGGAAGCGTCACGCTCCGGTGGAGACATGCTGCCTCCGCTTGGGCTTCCTTTCGTGGACGACTTTGCCTGGCCGAGCCTGTACCAAGAAGACGCGCCAGTAAATTTGAAGCGTTGGGAGGCAAGTCCCGTTCGCCGGACAACGACCTTGGCCTACCAGCCCCCGACGGTGGGTTGCGCGACGCTGGATGGCTTGAATGCCCTTGGCAACCCGTACCAATTGAATCCGACCAACGCCGCAGGATATGCCGACACGCTGACCTCACGGCGTTTGCTGCTGGGTTCGAACAATTACTCGGCAGGGGACAGCGTGGCGTTGTCGTTTTGGTACCAAAGTGGTGGCATCGCCAACGGCGCCGACGCTGGAGAGGACAGCTTGATTGTGGAGTTTCGAACGAGTGTGGTCAACGAAGATCCTTGGCGGTGGGTGTGGTCCACGGAGGGCATCGACGACGACACGCTTTTTCATTCGGCAGTCATCCACATCGCAGCACCGGAATACCTGCACAACGATTTTCAATTCCGGTTCCGGAGTTACGGCTCGTTGGAAGGCAACGTGGACACGTGGCACCTCGACTACGTTCGTGTCGCCCAAGACGGGATGACCCCAGCACCGTTGTTTGAGGAAATTGCCTTTGTCACCCCGCCAACGAGCATGCTTCGGCACCCGTGGACGGCCATGCCTTGGCCGCACTTTGTCGATTCGGCTGATCAGTACACGGCGACGACGGCGACGACGTTGCACCGGAGTTTTGGCGCGTCATCCAACAGTCAGGAGGACATTGGCATGAAGGTGCAACGCGTCGATGTGATTGGAAACGTGAACAGCTACGCCCCTGCCTCCGGAAGCATTCCCAACAACGCAGTGCAGGGCTTGTTCGAAACGGATTACGTCTCGGACCTGCAGATTCTTACCACCTTGTTCAACCCCGCGTTAAGCGACACGTTTGCCACCTTTCATGTAAGCATGTGGGAAGATGAGGTCGGAGCCGCCAACGGAACGAACCAAAGCGGAGTCACCGACAACGACAGCTTGATTCACGTCCAAACCTTCCGAGATTACTACGCCTACGACGACGGCACGGCTGAAAAGGCGTACGCATTGGACGGCCAAGGTGGAGAGTTGGTGGTGGGTTTTGACCTTCAAAAGGCCGACACGCTTGACGGTGTTTGGATTCACTTTGCGCCGTTTTTTGACGACGCTTCGGGAGAAACCTTTACCTTGAAGGTGCGCGGGGAGGACGAAGAAAACCCCGGACAGCCAGGAGGAGAGATTCAGGCCCAATACAGCATCCACCAACCCAACTATTTTGCCAACGCGTACGACGGCTTTACCTACGTCGAGTTTGACTCGCCAATCGCTGCAGAGGCGGGCCGAGTGTACATCGGCTTTGTCCAGCAGGGCGAGGATCGAATCAACGTGGGACTCGACAAGTCCACCAACACCAACCCCGACTACCTCTGGTACAAGTTTCCCTCGACGCCGTGGCAGCTCTCGGGGATTGAAGGCTCGCTGATGATCCGGCCGGTGTTGCGCGCAGGAAAAGAGCTGGTCACCAACGTGGCGGATGTTTCAGTTCCGGCTCACGCTCCCTCGTTGTTCCCCAATCCAGGAGCCGGCGTGTGTCACTGGGTGCTCACCGAGCCGACGCACGTTCGCGTCGTCGACGTGGCCGGACGAACGGTTGCCGATTTGGGACGCTTGAACCTGGGAAGACATTCGTGGTCGACGGAAGCTCCGGGCATTTACCTGCTGGTGGGAACGGACGAGCTTGGACAGACGTGGACGCAACGCTGGATCGCACGTCCATGAATGACGAAGCGCTGAACGAAGAGGACCAAGGGGAGGAGCTGTTTGAGCACCACCGCCTCGTCGCGGACCCAGGCCAAACGCCCCTGCGCGTCGACAAGTTCATCATCAACCTCGTCGCTCACCTCTCGCGCAACAAGCTGCAAACAGCCGCGAAAGAAGGTTACGTGCGTGTCAACGGCGCGCCTGTCAAGAGCAACCACAAGGTGAAGCCGGGGGACGTGGTCACGGTGGAGCTTCCGCAGCCGGTCTTCGAGTTTGAATTGCTCCCAGAGCCGATGGACCTGGACGTGGTCTACGAAGACGACGACGTGTTGGTCCTCAACAAGCCCATGGACCTCGTGGTCCATCCCGGCCACGGGAATTACTCCGGGACGTTGGTGAACGGTGTCCTGCATCACTTCCAAAACATTCCGAGCCTGCCCAACCAGCCGGAGCCCCGTCCCGGTTTGGTTCACCGCCTCGACAAGGACACCACCGGATTGATGGTGCTTGGCAAGACGGAGGGGGCGTTGACGAACCTCAGCGAGCAATTTTTTGAGCGGACCGTCAACCGACGTTACTGGGCGTTGGTTTGGGGCGACGTGCTTGAAGACGGCACCGTGGAAGGTCACGTCGGACGCTCCCTGCGCGACCGACGAGTGCAGCAGGTGTTTGAGGACGGCCGTGAGGGAAAGCATGCGGTGACCCATTACCGAGTCTTGCAGCGCATTGGCCCCGTTTCGCTGGTGGAATGCAAGCTCGAAACGGGCCGAACGCATCAAATCCGCGTCCACATGCAGCACATTGGCCACCCGTTGTTTGGAGATCCGGTGTACGGGGGCAACGTGGCCGTCAAAGGGATGCAAGGCGGCAAGTACAACTCGTTTCTGCGAAACATGTTTGACGCGTTGCCTCGGCAAGCGCTCCACGCCAAGACGCTTGGGTTCACCCACCCAGGCACCGGACAGCGCATGGATTTCGAATCTGAGCTTCCGGAAGACATGGCAAACGCACTGGCCAAATGGACCAAGTACGTTGAAGCCTCAGGAATCTGAGCTTTCCGCCTCGAGTCGTTCCACTTCTACGACGGCCTTTTCCCACTGGTTGATGCATTCCTGCATCTCTTGTTGAACTGATTCGAACGCGTAAGCCAACTCGGTCACCTTGGTTCGGTCGGCGGGGTCTACCTCGGCCATGGCCGCATTGTGGGCTTCCTGTTTTGATTCGAGCTTGGCGATGTTTTTCTCGAGGCGGTCTACGGCGTTTTTGGCCTTGCGCAGGGCCTTTTCCCGCTCTTTTCGCGTCTTGTAATCGTCCCCTCCGGAGGGCGCCGAAGCCGCGGGCTCTTTGGCCTTGGTGCTCCGTTCCACCTTGACCGTCTTCTTCGCTTCGTACGCGCTGATGCTCGCGGCGTGTTTCTCGTGAAGGAATTGTTTGATGTCGCCGATGTACTGCTTCAGACCGCGAGGTGTGACCTCGTAGACCAACTGGGTCATGTCGCTGAGAAAATCGCGGTCGTGGGACACCACCACCAACGAACCGTCGAAGGACTGCAACGCCTCCTTCAAAACGGACTTGCTCTTCAAGTCCAGGTGGTTCGTGGGCTCGTCCAGGATCAACACGTTGTACGGGTGAAGCAACAATTTGCACAAGGCCAAACGTGCTTTCTCTCCCCCCGACAACACTTTCACCTTCTTGTCGACGTCCTCGCCGGAGAACAAGAACGCCCCCAACAGACCCCGCAACTGCTTTCGAACGTCGCCAACGGCCACCTCTTCCAAGGTCTCCATGACGGTCAAGTTGCCGTCGAGTTCGTCGGTTTGGTTTTGGGCGTAGTAACCAATGTCCACGTTGTGTCCTACGTTGAGCTCACCTGCGGTGCAGGACTCTTGCTTCAGCAGCATGCGCGTCAGCGTGGTCTTGCCTGCGCCATTCTTCCCGACTAGCGCGACCTTTTCTTGCCGGGCCATGATGAAGTCCAAGTCTTCAAACACGGTCAAGTCGTCAAAGCACTTCTTCAGCGACTTGGCTTCAAAGATGACCTTCCCGGAACGTGGCGCAGGGGGGAAGCGAAAGCGAATTTGGGCGTTTTCAGCGGCGTCGATTTCCACGCGCTCCAATTTGTCCAACTTCTTGATCAAGCTTTGAGCAAAGGCCGCTTTGTTCTTTTTCGCTCGGAACTTGTTGATGAGTTGCTCGGTGTCTTGGATGTACTTCTGCTGGTTTTTGGCTGCCTGCTCTTGCCTCATCCGCTCATCTTCTCGCCAAACTTGGTACGCCGAATACGGTCCTTTGTAGTCGTACAACTTCACCCCTCCGATTTCCACGGTACGCTTGGTCAGGGTATCCAAGAAAACCCTGTCGTGCGAAATCAACATGATTGCACCGGGGTGGTGAAGTAGAAACGCCTCCAACCACTCGATGCTTTCAATGTCAAGGTGGTTGGTCGGCTCGTCCAGCAAGAGCAAGTCGGGTTGCATCAACAGCAACTTCGCAAGCTCAACCCTCATTTTCCATCCGCCGCTGAATTCGTTCATTTGACGACCCATGTCGGCAAGCTGGAATCCCAGCCCTTGCAGGATTCGGTGCGCCTGTTCTTCCGTGCTAGAGGCACCAATGGCGTCCAACCGTTCGTTGGCGTCACTCAGCTCCTGAATCAAATCCGCGTACGAGTCGCTTTCGTAATCGGTGCGTTCGGCCACCTCCTTTGTTAGCGATTCGAGGCGTGCCTCCAACGCATTCATTTCTTCGAATGCTTGCATCGCGACCTCCAACACGGAGGCGCTTTCCTCGTGCTCCATTTCTTGGGGCAAGTACCCGATTCGGTACTCCTTGGGTTTGCTTACACTTCCTTCCGAGGGTTTTTGGATACCCGCCATGATTTTGAGAAGCGTCGACTTGCCGGCACCGTTGCGGCCCACCAACCCGATTCGGTCTTTGGTCCCCACGGCCAAGTCCAACCCTTCGAACAACGTGCGATCCCCAAAATGGACCCCGAGCGACAGCAAATGCAGCATGGCCCGCAAGGTCGCACCTGCGGCGCGGGGGAACAAAAAAGGGCCGCACCACGTGCAGCCCTTTCTCAAGATTTCTTGGAAACCTCAGTAATGCCAAATGTCGTGCTCAAGGTTGAAGAGCTCCTGCTGGATGCGCTCCGATTCGGCAAGTGCATCCAACCCACGCGCGTAAGACACGATCATGCGGTTGAACGAGTTGTCTTCTTTGACGATGTAGCTCGAGAAATAGCGCTTCTGGAACAAGTCTTCGTAGGTGCGACGTTGCGCGTCGTTGAAGGAGTTGTACACTTCGCTGTTGGCGAAGACGTAGCGGCATTCGGGGTAGTAAAGCCAAAACAAGGGACGGAAGCCCACGCTGTTCCCGTCGATGTCAAAGTCCTCCATCATCGGGGCGATGCCGAGAATTCGAACGTAACGCTCGCTGCGTTGACGGTCCCAAATCCAGTCTTCCTTGATGCGGTACCGAGTGATTTTGTCGGACGAAAGCTCGTTGCTTTGTTGCACGGTTCCAATCACCTCCCCGAAGTCGTCGTATTGCTTGACGAGCGTGACGGGATTCAAGATTTTGCGAATGCTGTCTGCTGAGAGCGGAAAGGTGAATTCGTCGTCCATGCCGAGTGGTCCGGCACTGTACGCCACCAAAGATCCTTCTACGAGCAAAGCTTCACGCACGACATCAAACAGGTTTTGTCGATCCTGGATGGGGTCCAGCGGGAAGTAGAACGGGTGATTGAACTTCTGACGCAAGTCGATTTCCTGCCAGATGCGACGCTTGTACATCACATCTGCCTCCCGCAAGTGTGGGTAGGGGATGACGCGTTTGGTGAGGTTGGTTTCCTTCACGTAGGCGCCGTCGAGTACGTTGGGGGTTTGCGCTTCGGCTGTTTGCACAAAGGCAATCAAGGCGAGCGTCAACGTTAAACAAGTGCACAAGGACTGTTTCATGGCGTGTAAGTTAGCCGGTGATCTTCAATTTCATCGGGGGCAGATCTCGCTCTGTCCCGTCAGGCATGGACACCAGAATGTCTTCCAAGTAAATGATGTTGCCGCGTCGAACCCGCTTGAGCGCTTCCTGTTGGTCGCTTGTCAATCGGTTGTTTCCGGAAGGAAGGTCGGAGAACGAGCCGTCCTTCGAAATGCGGAGCGTGAAACTCTTCACGCGAACTTGAACGTCAAAGTCGAACCCTTCCATCCGGGCTGCCACGGGAGCGAAGGAAAGGACTTCCGCTTTGGTGATTCCTTTGTCTGAGGGTTTCTTCCCAGTCCAGAATGCCACCGGATCAGGGATTCGTTTGACTCGGAAATTCTTCGCCGGAAGTGTCTTCTTCGTGCCGTCTGGCAACTCAGCAGAGACGGTGATGTTTGCTTCGCGCACTGAACTGCTGGAGCTGGGTTCAACCACGTACGTCCCGTCGGACTGCTTCGTGATTTTGTGTCCGCCGTCAATGCGTACTTCAATTTTGTCTTGGGGGACACCGGGCACGGAAACTTCGACTGGGTTAGGAACCCCGCGGTAGAACACGTTCATTTTGGAGGGAGAGACCACAAGCGCAGGCTCCGCCACCGTGATGGTGGGCGTGTAGAACGAATACGGTTCGATGTTGCCGTCAGGTCCCTGGTAACGGATGAGCCCTTTAAAGTTCATCTCACCTAGAGACATGCCTCGCGTTGGAATGCGGAGCTTTCCCATGCCGTCCGGGCCGATGGTCAAGCCTTCCAAGCCTTCGTATGCCAAAAGGCTTGAGTCACGCTTGTCCCACTTGTCTCCGTCCACGTAGATTTCAGGTGCGTTGGTGGCGTCGTAAGCAGCCAACAACACGTCGGCACGGAACGAGTCCCCACGCAGGATGTAGTTCGATTCGGGAACCACCAAGGGTTTCAAATCCGTGAACTTGTACGATTTGGCTTCAATGCCTCCAAGCAACCACGACAAAACGTCTTCTTGCGCGTCTTGCACGTCCACGATCATCTTGGACATCAACGGCATAACTGCCGCGAGCGGAACGTCAAAAAAGTTGGCCGCTTCCCACGTAACCTCCTTGCCGTCTTCAATCTCGTTTTCGAACGTGAAGCGTTCGTCGAGTTGAGTTTTGATGTATTGGGGAAGTTCGCGCGTGTTTCCTTGGCTGTCCACCAACTTGACTCCTTTGAGGTAATCGCGGTACGCTTCCAGGTTTTTGCGCAAAGCCGTAGCGCTCCACGGATCGTTCTCGTCGTATTTGGGGTTCTGGGGCTCAGAGCCCACCATGAACGCAGTCAGTTCTTGGTACTCGTCCTTTTTCTGGATGACCGCCAAACTGATGGTGGTGTCCATTCCGTTTTCGTCTTTGCCAATGAACTCAGCAAAGTCGTTGGAAAGAGCATCGTCGTACTTCCCCTCAGAAGTGGCCATGCATCGGCCTTTCAATTGGGTGATGTAATTGACCAAGTTGTCACTCTTCCCTCGAACCTCACGCGCTTTGTCCATAAAAGGACCAACTTTCTCTTTGTTCTGGGCGTATTTCACCTCAAGGGTGGTCAGAGTTTCCGCCACTTTACCCTTGAGGGTACTCTGGGTGTCTTGCAAACTGTTCTCCACTTTCACGAAGCCGTTCAAGACTTCTTTGGAGATGTTCAGGGCCAAAAGTGCGGTCAGGACGAGGTACATCATCCCGATCATCTTTTGACGCGGTGTTTCTTTTCCTCCGGCCATGGTTCAGATGCTTAGCTGCGTCCGCCACCCATGGCGTTCAACATGTTGCCGTAAACGGTGTTGAGAGAGGCCAAATTCTTCGCCAATTCGGAGATGTTCTCCTTGTACACCTTGGTGTCCTCAATGGACTCATTCAGATTGGTGACGAGCTCGCCCATTCCTGCAAACAACGCTTTGTTTTGCTCGAGTTGTGCCAGTTGGCTTTCGTACATGGAGTTGAGCGAGTTCAAATTCTCGTTCATCTTGGCCAACCCGTCTCCTGTCGCGGCACCCTCCGCACTTGCTTTTACCAAGCCCGTAAGACCTTGGCTCACTTCCTCGTAGGTGGCGCTCAAATCGTCCACACGGTTGGAGGCTTTCACCAACGCGTCACTGTAGCCTTTGGTTGCCACAGAAGCGTCAGCCACTTCACCCATTTTGGAAGCCTGCTCGCCGAGATGGCGCATCCCGTCACCCAACTTGGCAATCACTTCGGAGTCAATGTTCGCTTTGCTCAACATGTCGTCCAACTGCTGCGTGGGGGTCTTGTCCGCTCCTTCGCCGGTGGCGAGTTGTGGGTAAACCAACGACCAGTCGGGCTCTTCGTGCGGCTTTTCAAACGCCGACATGAAGAAGATGAAGGCTTCCGTTCCCAAACCAAGAATAAGCATGAGCGATGCACCTTCCCAGTGCTGGATTTTGAACAGCGCTCCAATAATTACGATGGCGGCGCCCCATCCGTAGAGCTTGGCCATAAAGTTCTTCCATTGCTTGCTTCCTGGTTTCATGGTTTCGGGTTTAGGTTGGTTTCAATACAGCGACTCAACGCTGCGCAGGTTGGTTTTAGTGTTCAAAAAGGCGTGCGGTTTCAATTCACGCCTGACAAGATCAATTCCACTCTTCGGGCAATCCGGACTTGCCTCGTCCGAGGTAGGACATCACAGAGCGGAATCCGATATACGCCTTCGCGGTGTCACTGTACTCAAACGTACGCGTGCCGGTCTGACAGTAGTAGCCAATGTCTTTCCATGAGCCTCCGCGGATGACTTTGCGCTTGAGGGCAGGAGGGTCGTCTACTTTGGCATGGTAGACGTAATCCGGGGCCAAATCCCAAGAAAAGTCATACACCGTTTCGTCGTATGCCGTGTTGGTCCATTCCGCCACGTTTCCGCTCATGTTGTACAGGCCGTAGTCGTTGGGGCTGTAGGACTCGACGGGAGCAGTGTACGCGTTGGCGTCTTCCACGTAGTCGCCGCGCATCGGCTTGAAGTTGGCCAAGACGCAACCTTGCTGGTTCCGTGCGTAAGGACCACCCCAAGGGAACGGAGCCAACTCACGACCTCCACGAGCTGCAAACTCCCATTCGGCTTCCGAGGGGAGGCGGAACTTTTGGACGAACGTCTCGTTGTTCTTTTGCTTCCACTCGTTCATGATTTGGGTTCGCCACGCATTGAAAGCCTTGGCTTGCCCCCACGTCACACCCACCACGGGGTAGTCGTCGAAGGCAGGGTGCCAGAAGTACATTTCAGCGTAAGGCTCGTTGTACGCGTAGGTGGCGTCGTGAATCCAAACCAACGTGTCGGGGTAGACGTTGATGATTTCTTCGACAACAAACTGCGCCCGGTCGCTGTGGCGACGCGTGGAGTGAAGTTGGTTCAGGCTGTTGACTTCCCCGTATTCTTCGTCACGTGCTCCTTTCTTGGCTGCGGCGTCCATATTCACCCAGTAATAGCGGTAATTCAGCTTCCGGGAGTCCACTTCCCGGCGGTTGTAGAACTGGTCCGAACCCTGCAGGAAAAACTCGTCGTAAAGGAGGTCAAAGATGTCTTCATCCGCCCAATCGATGGGCTCCTCCCAATTTAGCAAGAACCCCTTGTCAACGAACCGGTCCAATTCTTGACCACGCGCGTTTTCCGCGATGTAATAACGGTCGTCGTCATTGTCTGCAAGGGTTTGCAGGTACAACGAATCGCGCACGTAATTCACGAATTGGCGGTACTCGTTGTTGGTGATTTCGTGAACGTCCATGTAGAACGGCGGAATGGTCACCGTTTTGGAGCGCGTGTTCAAGGCGAAGGGAACATCTTGGTCACTTGGCCCCATGGTGTAGGAACCAAAGTGAATGTAGTTCATCCCGTAGGGGTTGGATTGTTCCCAGTACTGCCGGGGGTGAACTCCCACCAGCTCGCCCTGGGGCCCCATGTAGCACGCCGACAACATGACGGGTGCAACGAGGATCATCAGGAGCTTTTTCATGGATTGGTTTTCTTGCAGATAGGTTAGGCGTAAGTACAACGCTCGGAAGACATGGTTTCGTGTGTCTTACAGGAATCGAGGGTTGGCGTACTTGTTTTCGATTGGCGTCGTCACAAACTTGAATGCGTAAGACAAAAACAGTTCGTGAGAACCGGTGCTGTACGTACGCAATTCGCTGATGGTCGCGTCAAAGGAGTATCCGAGTTTGAAGACTTGAGTGCTGGAAGTGATGCCTTCCTTTTTCGACATGCTGTACTGCACGCCAGCCACAGGGGCCACGGCGTCCCCAGGACGCCAAGACAACCCACCCCACACCAAGTCGTCCCACAAGACGTTGACATTGACGTCGACAGCCGTGGCATTCAAGTCTGTTTTCGCGAGCAAGTTGCTGCGCAACAAAAGTTGGTCTCCACTCAACGGGTAGTTGTAGCCGCCCATGAAGTAGTAGTGACGTGTAGGAACGATGTCAAGGGTGGACATTTGGACCTCTGCGACGTGCGTCAACGAGAGCCCGGCGTAGTACTCGTCGCCTTTCCGCATGAAGACGCCCAAATCAACGTCAGCCGAGGTGCCTGAACTGCTCGCAGCGGGAATGGCCGGATCACTCTGCCAATCGTCCACAGCAATCCAGTCGGCGTCAAACGATTTGCTGAACAAGGAAACGTTCAGACCAACCCCGATGTGCGCACCGTTGGCCAAGGGGGAAAGGTGGTAGGCATAGCCAAGCTTCACCATCGTGTTGGATTCCTGACCAATCTCGTCTTGGTACAGCTGGAAACCGAGTGCGCCTGGAATGAAATCAACGTTGGAATGAACGTTGATCATCGTGGTGACAGGGGCTCCGTTTACGCCCATCCATTGGTTGCGGTACCACGCATTGACGTGCGTCAAGTTGTCTTCTCCAGCAGCCCCGATGTTGAATGCCGCGAGGTCGTTGAACCATTGCGTCATTTGAGGGTCCTGTTGGGCTGAAGCTTGCCCAACAGTGAGGCAAGCCAAGCCAAGGCCAATTGCGATGTTGCGAATCATCTTATTCCTTTGATTTTCAGCAGGTTGAGCCGCTACGCGTAAGCGCAGAGGTTGGCTAATATAGGGATTTTCCCAATGCGCAAGCCATTTCTGCGTGCTTCGTGCCGTTGAGCTGTTGCTGAGAGTAGACATGTTGTTAGGCCAGTTTTTGGTACGTGCGCCACCACCGGTCCGGCAGAGTGCCTTCGGAGGCTTCCACGTATTCTTCATAAGAGCAGGGTACGAGCAAACTGGGCAAAAGGTTCGTTTTGTCGTTGGCTGGCATTGGGACGTCCATCCACCATCGGTCGCTTTTGGGGCTTTTGAAGAACGCGATTTCGTGGTTTTCCCCAGGCAAGTCCACGACGTATTTGAGGTAGTCTTCGGTGCTGCATTTGGGGTGGTCGCCTTTCTGGTTGTAGACGCCGTCCAAGACGTGCCAAATCCCTTGGGCAACCAAATGTGCGCCTCTTCCGCGGTCGTCGAGATCGGGGTTGTGCTCAAAAAATCCTGTCGCCAAAAGGCGGTCGCTCATCCCGATGTAGCGGGCAAGCTGGCAGAGGTGCTCCGCTGTCATGCCGTTGGGGCTGGCATGGGTCGAAGCCGGATGGTCCGATGCGCGCACGGAGGCCATGTCCACCGTGACCAGATCTGCGTTGCGCACGACGGGTTCCACGTGGCGCATGTTGGCCAGCAACCCGCCGAGGCGAATGGCCTCAAATTGCAGGCGCTCGAGAAGTTCCAGCGTGTCCGGGTCAGTCATGTAGCCCTGGTGTCCGACGTTGGCGTAGTCAAACAGGAAGTTGGGTTCGTGCATGACCACACTGTTCATGTGGTTTCGAGAGCTGACGAGGCTGGGATCTCCCCCGAAATCGAGCCGCGGGTCCACTGTCACGAGGTTCATGGGGCGCCCTACCGATTCCAGCGCACGGTACATCGGAATGGTCAAGTCGTGGCCGCCTCCGATCACAATCGGGATGATGCCCATCTGAACGAGTTCGGTCACCACCGATTGCACGGCCGCGTAAGTGTCTTCTTCCGTGGCGCCTGCGCGAATGTCACCAAGATCCACAGTGGGTTGCCAGGGGTGAGGTGGAACCAGTTGGTACAGCCAATGTCGAATGGCGTCCGGAGCGCCGGCACATCCTTCGTTGTCCCCCGACCTCCTGCCATCGTTGACGCCAAACAACGCCACGCGCGCTCCTTCGAGCATGGGTCGAGCGTCGAAGCGGTGAGCTTCAATGCGGTCGGCGATCCGCGCCACCCCTTCCGCGTTGGAGAAGTCGGGGGCGTTGACCGGTTCGAACAAGTCGAGGAATCCGTCGAGCATGAACCAGAGTTTTGGGGCCAAAAGGGCCGCTTGGACCGCAAGGTCGAAGCAGCAACGCCCACTTGAAACGCCGCAATTCAACAACCATTCACAACAGAATGTGAATGCCGCAAGGAAGAGTTCTGACCCTCAGGGGGTTAGGGCTTTTTTCGGCGACCGCGCTTAGGCCGGTTTTTGGCCTCTTCGATCAACTCTTGTGCACGTTCCCAAGTCACGTCTTCCGGTTTTTCGTCCTTCGGAATGGTGGCGTTCAACCGGCCGGCTTTGATGTAAGGGCCATATCGGCCGTTCAACACACGCACGGTGTCGTCCTCTTCAAAGACCTTGATGAGGGCCTTTGCGTCGGCCGCAGCCTTGGCTTGAATCAGCTCTACGGCGCGCTCCAAGGTGACTGTGTAGGGGTCGTCTCCTTCGTCGGCCTTGAGCGACACGAATTTCCCGTCGTACCGAACGTACGGCCCAAACCGACCAATCGCCGCCGTGATTTTCTTTCCGTCGTGGTCCCCGAGCGTGCGAGGCAACTTGAACAGGTCGAGGGCTTCTTCGAGGGTCAGCGTTTCGATGGACTGGCCGGGCAGGAGGGAGGCGAATTGTTTTTCCTCGTCGTCTGGACCGCCGATTTGGGCCATGGGGCCGTACCGGCCGATGCGGCACAGGATTTGTGCCCCGGATTCAGGGTGAACTCCCAGAATGCGTTCGCCCGAGGCTCGCTCTGCGTTTTCCATGGTGGTGTCTACGGTCTCCTTAAACGGAGCATAGAACCGCTTGAGCATGGCACGCCAATCGAGCTGACCCCGCGCAATCACGTCAAATTCTTCCTCGACGTCTGCAGTAAAGTTGTAATCGAGGATGTTGGGGAAGTGTTCGAGCAAAAAGTCGTTCACCACCAAGCCAATGTCCGTGGGGAAAAGCTTTCCGCGCTCTTGCCCTGCGTTTTCGGTTTCCGTGGCAGCAGAGATTTGGTGCGCTGTCAACGTCAGCACCCGGTACTCGCGAGGGGTGCCGTCCCGATCCTCCTTCACCACGTAGCCACGCTTTTGCATGACATCGATGGTGGAAGCGTAGGTGGAAGGCCGGCCGATGCCCAGTTCCTCGAGGCGCTTGACCAAGCTCGCTTCCGTGTATCGCGGCGGGTGCTTGCTGAACCTTTCCGTGGCCACAATGGCATCTCGGGTGACGGCCTGACCCTCGGTCATTGCCGGAAGCATGTCCTTGGTGGTTTCGTCGGCGCCGTCCTCGTCGTCCGTGCCTTCGAGGTACAGTTTCAAAAACCCTTCGAACGTGATGACCTCGCCACGAGCAACGAAGTCTTCTTCTCGTCCTGAAACGGAAATCTTGGCGACGGTTTTGTCCAGTTTGGCGTCCGACATCTGCGAGGCGAGGGTGCGCTTGTAGATGAGGTCGTACAGGCGCTGTTCCTCGCGAGAGGCGTCGACGGCAGAAGCCGACATGTCCGTGGGGCGAATGGCCTCGTGCGCCTCTTGCGCTCCCTTGGATTTGGATGCGTAGGTCCGCTTGTGGGTGTATTCCGGCCCAAAGGTTTGGGCAATTTCCTTCTCGGCTGCTTCGAGGGCGACGTCGCTGAGGTTGGTGGAATCGGTACGCATGTAGGTGATGCGTCCCGCTTCGTAGAGTCGCTGAGCCACCCCCATCGTCCGGGATACGCTGAAACTCAGCTTTCGGGAAGCTTCTTGTTGCAGGGTGGACGTGGTGAACGGGGCGGCCGGTTTCTTGGTGGACGGCTTGGTCTCAATGGACGACACGATGTGGGTGGCGGAAGTGCATGCGTCGAGGAAAGACTGCGCTTCCGCTTCCGTGGAGAAGGATTCGCTGCACGTGGCTTTCACGACGGCCTTTCCCGTGTTGAAATGTCCAACAACCCGGAACGAAGACTTGGTCGTGTGGGCGTCGATTTCCCGTTCCCGGTCCACCACAATTCGCACGCCCACACTCTGGACGCGTCCGGCGCTGAGCGAGGGACGGATCTTGCGCCAAAGGACCGGGCTGAGCTCGAAGCCCACGAGCCGGTCCAGAATGCGCCGTGCTTGTTGTGCATTCACCAGGTCGGCATCCACCGTTCGAGGGGACTCGATGGCTTTCAAAATCGCCGGTTTGGTGATTTCCGAAAAGACGATTCTCTTGGTTTGTTCCGGCGCCAAATCGAGTGCTTCCACGAGGTGCCAACTGATGGCTTCTCCTTCACGGTCCTCATCCGTCGCAAGCCAGACGGTTTCGGCTTTTTTCGCCAGCGATTTGAGCTCGGAAACCACCTTTCTTGATGACGGGCTTACTTCGTATTTCGGGGCGAAATCGTTCTCGATGTCCACGCTGTCGTTGCCTTTGGCGAGGTCGCGAATGTGGCCCATGGAAGACTTGACGGTGAAGTCCTTTCCGAGGTAGCCTTCAATGGTTTTGGCCTTGGCAGGCGACTCTACGATGACGAGATTTTTGGCCATGAGAACGGGTTTGGGCGGGCAAAATAAAGACAACTCGCGGAGACTTTCGTTCGTTTGAGCCACAGAAAAGCACCTTCATTTGGGGTACCCCTAAAGGGGTGACAATTTGTCAGTGGCTTACATTTGCACCATGCGAGAAGGAGAACACGTCTTGGACGAAGGGCGTCAAGGAGAGGCCACCGTGGTGGCTGGGCCCGGCGCAGGCGCACGAAAATTGTACCTTGAGAGCTACGGGTGCCAAATGAATTTCAGCGACAGCGAAATCGTGGCGAGCATTCTGTCGGATGCGGGATACCAAACGACGCGCGACGAAGACGAGGCCGACCTCGTGTTGCTCAACACCTGTGCCATTCGGGACAACGCGGAACAACGCGTACGCAACCGCTTGGTGCACTTCAAAGGCAACAAGGCGAAGAATCCGAGCCTCGTGGTCGGAGTGCTCGGCTGCATGGCGGAGCGGCTGCGTGAAAAACTGCTCGAAGAGGAGAAATTGGTGGATTTGGTGGTGGGGCCAGACGCCTACCGCGATTTGCCCAACCTTGTAGACCAAGTCGAAGGAGGCCAAAAAGCGGTCAACGTGTTGCTTTCTCGCGAAGAGACCTACGCCGAAATCAGCCCTGTGCGTCTTGACAGCAGCGGTGTGACGGCGTTCATCAGCATCATGCGCGGTTGCGACAACATGTGTTCGTTTTGCGTGGTGCCGTTCACCCGTGGTCGCGAGCGAAGCCGGGACCCGCAGAGCATTGTCCGTGAGGCGCAAGAGCTGTTTGACGCGGGGTATCGGGAGATCACGCTTTTGGGCCAAAACGTCGACTCCTACAAATGGAACATCGACAACAAAGGCGTGATCAAGGACGAGACGCAGCCCGTGGTTCGGTTCGCGAAGTTGCTTGAGATGGTCGCGGCGGTGAATCCGGATTTGCGCGTGCGGTTCAGCACGTCTCACCCCAAGGACATGACCGACGATGTTCTGCACGCCATGTCGCGTCACGAGAACATTTGCAAGTACATCCACCTTCCGGTGCAGAGCGGGCACAGCGACGTGCTCAAGCGCATGAATCGGGGTTACACTCGCGAGTGGTACCTCGACCGCATTGCAGCCATCCGCCGCATCATGCCAGACTGCGCCATCAGCACGGACGTCATCACGGGCTTTTGCGGAGAAACTCAGGAGGAGCACGAAGCCACGTTGTCCCTTATGGACGAAGTGCGCTACGAGATGGCCTTCATGTTCAAGTACAGCGAACGTCCCAAAACCTTGGCCGAGCGCAAGTTTGAAGACGACGTCCCCGAGGAAGTCAAAGGCGCTCGATTGCAAGAAGTGATCGCACGCCAAATGGTTCATGGCAAAGAGCGCACCCAGGCCTTGGTGGGCAAGGTGCATCGCGTGTTGATTGAAGGGACGAGCAAGAAGCGGGACGACCAGTTTTTTGGGCGGACCACCCACAACACCGTGGTGGTCTTTCCCAAGGGCGATTTGAAGCCCGGCCAATACGTCAACGTCAAGACGTTTGACTGCACCCCAGTGACCTTGATGGGGGAGGTGACCGACGAACCTGAAGACAGCTAAGGCATGGATGTTGGGGCGTTGAAGCGACGGTTTGGTGTCGTGGGCAACTCGCCTGCGCTGGAGCGTGCGTTGAGCGTTGCGGCTCAGGTGGCGACGACGGACATCAGTGTGCTTGTGCTCGGCGAAAGCGGGACGGGCAAGGAAATCATGCCGCGCATCGTGCACCAATTCAGTTCCCGAAAACATGGCCCGTACGTGGCAGTGAACTGCGGCGCCATCCCGGAAGGCACCATCGACTCGGAGTTGTTTGGCCACGAGAAGGGCGCGTTTACGGGGGCCACGGAAACGCGCAAGGGGTATTTCGAGGAAGCGAACGGAGGTACGATTTTCCTGGACGAGGTGGCGGAATTGCCTTTGACAACGCAGGTGCGCTTGTTGCGTGTTCTGGAGACGGGCGAATTCATGAAGGTAGGGTCCTCGAAAGTCCAAAAAACCGAAGTCCGCGTCGTCGCCGCCACCAACGTTGATTTTGACGATGCGATTTCCCGAGGCCGGTTCCGGGAAGACCTGTACTACCGTCTCAGCCAGGTGCCCATTCAACTTCCGCCGCTCCGGCAGCGCACGGGCGACGTGCATTTGTTGTTTCGGAAGTTCACCACGGACTTCAGCGAGCAGTACCGGATGCCGCCTCTGAGTTTGGACGACGAAGCAATCGAAATCCTCGAACACTATCCTTGGCCGGGAAACATCCGTCAATTGAAAAACGTGACGGAGCAAATGAGCATCCTGGAAACCGACCGGCGCATCGACGCCGACACGCTCCTTGGCTACCTGCCTGAGACGCATCGCAGCCGCTTGCCGAGCGCCGCCGCATCCAATCCCTCCGAAGGCATGGACGAACGGGAAATCCTGTACAAGGTGCTGTTCGACATGAAGGGCGATTTGAACGACCTCAAGCAACTTGTGATGTCCCTCATGAAGCACGGGGGATTGCAAGGCAGCGACGAAGAGGCGGAGCTGGTGCAACGCGTTTTCAAAGAGGACATGACGCCTGCAGAGGCGCAGCGCGCTTTGGCGGCGCTGCCGCAATTTGCTGGTCAGGGTGCCCCTTCCGGCGACGACGACACGCAGGACGTCGACCACCAACCCGCCGACGAAGTGGTGCTCTCCTTGCAAGATTCTGAAAAGGAGCTCATCCGTCGCGCCCTTGAAAAGCATCGGAACAAGCGGAAATACGCGGCGGAGGAACTCGGGATCTCCGAGCGCACCTTGTACCGGAAAATCAAAGAATACGACCTGAAATGACGGGGCAGATTCGACGTGTTTGGGGTGCTTGGGCGATGGCAGCCGTCCTCCACTCCTGCGGGGTGTACTCTCCTTATGGAGCCCAAACCTCCGGAGCCTCCACGTTCAGCGTGCAAGATTTTGAACCGGCCCATCCGCTCGTGTCGGCCACCGCAGCCCAGTCCCTGTCCGAGGCGCTTCGCGATCGAGTTCAGCGGCAGAGCACCCTCCGGCTCGTGGAGGACGGGGAGCTCGAATTCAGTGCGCGCGTTGTGGGTTGGGAAGTGCGGCCCATCAACGTTCAGGGCGACGAGACGGCCGGGGCCAACCGCGTGACCGTGAGTTTGGTCTTGACCTACGTGAACGAACTCGATCCGGAATTGAGCACAGAGCGAACCTTCAGCCGCTACGTGGATTTGCCGAGCGACCAAGACGTTTTTTCGCAGGAAGAGGCCTTGGTCGAAGAGCTTGGAGAGCTGCTTTCCCAAGACATGTTCAACGCCACCCTAGGAAATTGGTGACATGGACAGCGCGCAACTTCAATCTTGGCTTAAGAACGGCCCCGCTCCCGGGGACGTTGCCGTGTTGCGCGAGTTTGTCGAGCGCTATCCCTACGCCGGACCGCTTCGGATGATGTTGGCCAAGGCTTCCGAGGAAGCCCAAAACCTCGAGCGCCGCGATCACCTCCTGCAAGCGGGTGCTCACGTGCCGTCGCGTCGTGCCTTGTTCGCCTACCTCACCGGCCCGGCCTTGGTGGAGGCGGCCCGGGCGGTGCACGTTGAAATTGAAGCCGCCCCGGAGGTGTCTGAAGAAGAATTGGTCGGCCTGGTATGGCACGGTCAAGAGGGCACCTCGCCGGCCAACGATCCTGTCGACGTCCCGACTGACGCTGCGCCTCATTCGCCGTCCGAAGTGGATATCTCGGAGTCGGAGCAGGAAACTCCGTCTTCCGAGGCCGACACACGAGATTCCATGGTGGCGGCCATCGCCTCGGTCATTGAACAGGACGTTCAGGCCTGGACGGCTGAATCGGGAGAGGGTTCGGCCGGGTCTGAACCTTCCGTCGTCGGGAAAGTTGCCGTGCCCGGTGTGAGTTCCGCGCCCAAACCCATCAGCCTGTTCGCACAATGGTTGGCCCAGCGAGCCCAGGATACGGGCTTTGGTTCCCCTCAACTCGCCGAGCAGGGAGCTGCTGCGCTGATCGACGCCTTCCTCGCGAAGGGCGACGTCAAAATCGGACCGGTCCGCGACAGCTTGGAAACCACGGAGGAATGGGCCAAGCAGGGGTTGGTAGAAGACTCAAGTTTGGTCACCGAAACCATGGCGAAACTCTACGCCCAACAGGGCCAAATGAGCCGCGCCAGGAAAGCTTACAAGCTTCTCGCTTTGAAATACCCAGAAAAAAGTGTTTATTTTGCGGCCCAGCTGAAAAAGCTGCGTAACTCTTGAACATCTGAACATGATCACCTTTCTGACCGTCGTCATTTTGATTGTCTGCTTCCTCTTGGGGGCAGTGATTTTGGTCCAAAACCCCAAAGGAGGAGGACTCGCCACCGGATTCCAAGGCGCCAGCCAAATCGGCGGAGTGCAGCGCACCACCAACTTCCTCGAGAAGGCCACGTGGTACCTCGCGGTTGCTCTCTTCGTGCTGTGCATCGTGGTCGGCAGCTTCGCCGGGAACGGTTCCCTTGACGTGGGTGTAGACGAGAGCTTCGCTCCGACGGCTCCCATTGAAGCCGCTCAGTAAAGGCACCTTCCACCTCTCAGCGCCCCGTGCGCGCAAGACACCCTGTCAGAATCGCTGACAGGGTGTCTTGCTTTTGGTCGCGGTCTGACACCTCTGTCAGGGTTCTTTCGCCCAGAAGCAGTTGGCACGGAAATCGCCAAAAGCGTGATGTGCTTCGGCACCTCAAACGAAAACACAACAACTGCACAATTCATGTCTGTCAACATTCGACCTCTGGCTGACCGCGTTCTGGTAGAACCCGCAGCCGCCGAACAGACCACCGCGAGTGGCATCATCATCCCTGATTCCGCGAAGGAAAAGCCTCAACGAGGCACGGTTGTGGCCGTGGGCCCCGGCAAAAAAGACGAGCCAACCACGGTTCAAGTCGGTGACACCGTGCTCTACGGCAAGTACTCCGGTACGGAGCTTCAGTACGAAGGCACCGATTACATGATCATGCGTGAATCCGACATCCTCGCGATTCTCTAACCTTCGGACCAAACCTCAACACTGAACAAATACAACCATGGCGAAAGACATTCAATTCAACAGCGAAGCCCGGGCCAACCTCAAGGCAGGCGTGGACGCGTTGGCGAACGCAGTCAAAGTGACCCTCGGTCCAAAGGGACGGAACGTGGTCATTGACAAGAAATTTGGCGCTCCCTCCGTCACCAAGGACGGGGTTTCCGTGGCCAAAGAAATCGAGCTCGAGAACCCCGTAGAGAACATGGGGGCTCAGATGGTGAAGGAAGTTGCTTCCAAGACCGCGGACGTGGCCGGCGACGGAACGACGACCGCCACGGTACTTGCACAGGCACTCGTTGGCGAGGGACTTCGCAACGTGGCGGCCGGCGCCAACCCCATGGACCTCAAGCGAGGCATGGACAAGGCAGCAGAAGCCATCGTCGCGGGCTTGCGTGAAATCAGCCGTGAAGTCGGAAGTGACAACAGCAAAATCGAGCAAGTTGGAACCATCTCGGCCAACAACGACAAGACCATCGGTTCGTTGATTGCAGAGGCGATGAAGGTGGTGGGCAACGAAGGCGTCATTACGGTCGAAGAAGCCAAGGGCACCGAGACGGAAGTGAAGACGGTGGAAGGCATGCAGTTCGACCGCGGCTACCTCTCTCCCTACTTCGTGACCAACCCGGACAAGATGGAGGCCGAACTCGACAACCCTTACATCTTGATTCACGACAAGAAGATTTCCAACATGAAGGACCTTCTTCCCGTGTTGGAACAAACCGCCCAAGGCGGTCGTCCTCTCTTGATCATCGCTGAAGATGTGGACGGCGAGGCTTTGGCCACGCTCGTGGTGAACAAGATCCGTGGTGCGTTGAAAGTGGCGGCCGTGAAGGCCCCCGGGTTTGGAGATCGCCGCAAGGCCATGCTCCAAGACATCGCCATCCTCACGGGCGGCCAAGTCATCTCGGAGGAAACCGGTTTGAAGCTGGAGAACACGACCATTGCGGACCTTGGTACGGCCGAGAAAATCACCATCGACAAGGACAACACGACGGTGGTGAACGGTGCCGGCGACAAGGCCGCCATTGAGGCCCGTGTTGGCCAGATTAAAGCCCAAATCGAAACCACCACGTCCGATTACGACCGCGAGAAGCTTCAAGAGCGTCTCGCAAAGTTGGCGGGAGGCGTCGCGGTGCTCTACGTCGGTGCGACCACTGAAGTGGAAATGAAGGAAAAGAAGGACCGCGTGGACGACGCTTTGCACGCCACCCGTGCGGCGGTGGAAGAAGGCATTGTTCCTGGAGGAGGAACAGCTTACATCCGGGTCGCTTCCAAACTCACGAATTTGGAAGGAGACAACGCCGACGAGACCACAGGCATCAAGATTGTGCTTCGTGCCATCGAGGAGCCCCTCCGTCAAATCGTGGCAAACGCTGGCGGCGAAGGCGCGGTGGTGGTGAATGTGGTGCGCGAAGGCGAAGGTGACTTCGGCTACAACGCACGGACGGAGGTGTTCGAAAACCTCTACGAAGCGGGCGTCATCGACCCCACCAAGGTGACTCGCGTGGCGCTCGAAAACGCGGTGTCCATCTCTGGCATGGTCCTCACGACGGAGTGTGTAATCACCGACATCCCTGAAGAGTCGCCAGCTGCTCCCCCCATGGGCGGTGGCATGGGCGGCATGATGTAAGAGGTCGCTCCACGACGTTTCACGACGAAAGAAACCGCGCCCGGCTTGGGTGCGGTTTTTTTTGTGCCCGACCCGCCGCGGGCGGTACCTTCGCGTCATGTCCATTGCGATCGAAGGCGTAGAAAAGCGGTTTGGCGAACAGCGGGCCCTGAAGGGCGTGAGCTTGCGGTTGAATCGTGGAGAAGTGGTGGGTTTGCTCGGCCCCAACGGGGCAGGTAAGTCCACGTTGATGCGCCTCATTACGGGGTATTTGCCTCCCACGGCGGGACGCATTGATGTGTGCGGGCACGACGTGATGGAGGCTCCTTTGGAGACCAAAAAACGGGTCGGCTACCTTCCTGAACACAACCCCCTTCACGAGGACATGTACGTCCGAGAATATTTGCGTTTCGTGGCCGGCATCCACGGGGTTCCCAACCGCAATGCGCGTGTGGAGGAAGTGCTGAGCGAGGTCGGCTTGTTGCCGGAGGTGCACAAGCAAATTGGTCAACTGTCCAAGGGGTACCGCCAGCGGGTTGGGTTGGCCCAGGCGTTGATTCACAATCCAGAGGTGCTGATTTTGGACGAGCCCACGTCGGGCCTTGACCCCAACCAACTCGTGGACATTCGGGCCTTGATTCGCCGTCTGGGGGAAGATCGAACGGTCATCTTGAGTACCCACATTATGCAGGAGGTGGAGGCCATGTGCGACCGGGTCGTGCTGATCCGGCTGGGAGAAATCGTGGCGGACGCCCCGCTTGCCCAATTCGTGGCCGCCGAAGGGGGCTTGGAGGCTCAATTCAAAGCTCTCACCTCGTGAGCAAAGGCGTCGGCACGGTGCTCCGGACCACGGGGTCGTGGTACGACGTGTTGCGTGACGGAGGAGAAGTGATTTCATCGCGGCCTGCCGGTCGCCTTCGCTTGGAAGGCTTTCGATCGACCAATCCGGTGGCCGTGGGCGACCGGGTGGATTGGGAAGAGGTGGAGGACGGCACAGGCGTCATCACCAAAATTCACGAGCGCAAGAACTGCATTATTCGGAAGTCCGTGAACCTGTCCCACGAAAGTCATGTGGTGGCGGCCAACCTGGACCGCGCGTTTTTGGTGGTCACCATGGCGGCACCGCGGACCAGCACGGGATTCATGGATCGCTTTTTGGTCACGGCCGAGGCGTACGGCATTCCCACCACGGTGGTGCTCAACAAAATCGACGCGTTGACCGACGAGGAACGTGAGCAAGCTGTGGCCTTGGCGGAGGTGTATCGGGACGCGGGCTACGGTTGGCTTGAAGTGAGTGCACAAACCGGGGAAGGCCTCGACACCTTGCGCGCCGAGTTGGCCAAAGGCATCCACGTCTTGTCCGGCCACTCCGGGGTGGGCAAAAGCACGTTGATCAACCGGCTCATTCCTGGCTTGGAATTGAAGACTGCCGAAGTGAGCGAGTCGCACAACAAGGGGCGGCACACCACGACGTTCGCGGAGATGCATGCGCTCCCGGAGGGAGGGTTTTTGGTGGACACGCCAGGGATCAAGGGGTTTGGGCTGGTGACGTTGGAGCGAGATACACTGAACCATCACTTTCCGGAGTTTTTCCGGCGACTTCCCGACTGCAAATTCCACAACTGCGTGCACCACAAAGAGCCGGGGTGCGCCGTCCGTGAGGCGGTTCAGGACGGCGAGGTGGCGCA
>Ga0181566_10000134_pt1 | contig 51023 bp, 46 predicted proteins | sample 101ome_15_FD_133762 | JGI IMG/M metagenome (GOLD analysis project Ga0181566, IMG submission 133762) | Coastal salt marsh microbial communities from the Groves Creek Marsh, Skidaway Island, Georgia - 101402AT metaG (megahit assembly) | ecosystem: Environmental > Aquatic > Marine > Intertidal...
CGAGTTCATCTTGCACCAGATGGCCGCAGGTTTGCCTGAACGGGCGTTATCAATCTCCAGATCAATATTCTCTATAAGTGTGGACTGAAGGCTACTGGGTGAGACAGACAGTTTCTCGAACTCTTCGGGCTCTGCGTAGCCTGTCAGATAATTAAACAGGCGCGTCGCATCGCGTCCCAGTGCCGGGTCGTCTGTAAAGAACGATAAGTCGGTGTAGATACGCGCATTAATCGGGTGGTAGTTGCCCGTTCCAAAATGCACATAAGTGCGCAGAAGGCCGCTTTCACGGCGTACGACGACCGACATCTTGGCGTGTGTTTTCAACTCCAGGAAACCAAAAACGACCTGCGCCCCTGCCCGCTCAAGGTCTCGCGCCCACTGGATATTGGCGGCTTCATCAAACCGTGCTTTCAACTCAACAAGAGCCGTCACGGATTTGCCAGCTTCTGCTGCGTCCACCAGGGCTTTGACAATGGGCGAATCATCACTGGTGCGATAGAGCGTTTGGCGAATAGCAACCACATCCGGGTCTTCCGCCGCCTGCCGCAAGAACTGGACCACAACATCGAAACTTTCATAGGGATGGTGAACCACTATGTCCTTCTGACGGATGGCTGAGAAACAGTCCCCGCCATGATCGCGAATGCGCTCTGGAAAGCGGGCGTTATAGCCACCAAATTTCAGCTCGGGCCGGTCCAGCACCACCAATTCTGCAGTATCGGACAACCCGACAAGGCCAGCGATCAACTGTATCTCTGAATCTTCAACATCAAGACGTGACGCCAGGAACTCTTGCAGATCAACCGGCATTTCGGCAGACACTTCAAGCCGTATAACCCGACCGCGCCGACGGCGCTTCAGGGCCGTTTCAAAAAAGCGAACAAGGTCTTCTGCTTCTTCTTCCACCTCAATGTCACTGTCTCGTACAATACGCATAACGCCTTGCGCAGCCGTGTCATAGCCCGGAAAAAGGCGCCCGACAAAAAGCGTCACAAGGTCCTCGAGCGACAGAAAGCGGGATGTATCCCCAGGCAAGCTGATGAAGCGCGCCAATTGTCGCGGCATCTGGATCATGGCATTGATCTGTCTGCCGTCGGCTTGTTTCTCCAGCAGCATCACAAGAACCAGTCCCAGATTTGGAATGAAGGGAAATGGATGCGCCGGATCAATGGCCATAGGCGTCAAGACAGGGAAAACATGTTCCAGAAAATGATCTTCCAACCACTCCTTGTCATGTTCATTGAGTTCCGCTGGCGAAAGCACGTGAATGTCGGCCTGGGCCAAAGCCGTTGCCAGCATACGCCAGCTTACCTGTTGCTTCGCCATCAGGTCTGATGCTTGTTGATTGATGGCGCGAATCTGTTTGAGAGGAGACCGACCATCATCGCTTACAGAGTCAACATGGGCATAAATCTGTCCCATCAACCCGGCAACACGCACCATGTAAAATTCATCAAGATTATTGGCTGAGATGGACAGAAAGCGAAGGCGTTCCAACAACGGATGGTCCAGGTTTTCGCTTTCTTCCAGCACCCGCGTATTGAATTCCAGCCAGGATAGTTCCCGATTATTAAATCGCTCCGGCGATTTAATCAGGCCTTCTTCCAACTGTTCTTCATGATGGGACATGCTGCAATTATTCCGTCATCAACTGTCTCGCCAACGGGATGGTGATCGCCCGCCCTTCTTTCATGGCGGCCGCGTCCAATCGGACAACCAAATCGTGAACAGCCGCAAACGACCGCTCTACCCTGGGCAGCAAGTATTTTAGCACATCATTTGTGACAGAAATTTGACGGTCAGCGAACAACTTGGCCATGACTGCCGTTAACAACACATCATCCGGCATACCCAAGGCAACCACGGGGCACGCCAACAGGCGTGAACGAAGGTCGGGCAATATGATTTCCCACGTCTTTGGCGCCTCTAATGCGGTTATAAGTACGGTAACACCGTTCTCCCGTGTCCAATTATAGAAGTGAAACATCGCTTCTTCGTTGCCCAGCACGCCGTTGACGTCCAGACACACCGCCGAGACACCCTCCAGCTTGGGGATCTCCTCAGTAGCAGGCAGATGATCCAGCAACATAGCGCCGCTACGCTGACACCAGACCTGCGCCAGGTGGGTTTTTCCGCTCTTGGGAGGCCCGCAGAGCACCAGGATATGGCCCGGCCAATCTGGCCACCGGTCCACCCATTCCACAGCCAGAGCGTTGCTCTGGGTTACCAGATAATCAGCCCTTCCGCGTGCCACCCGAACGGGCAGCTCCAACACGAATTGTTTAGGACTGCCCATTGGCATCCTTGTTGGCTTGCTGATCAGCCTGCTGGGTCTCCATCGTACCGCGGGTCATTAACCAAAGAGCGAGATATTGCAGCCAGGAAAATATGGTCGTCGCCGCTGTTGAATAGAGAAGCACGGTGATAAGCCCCTGGGCATCCAGGCTATAGCCGTGCACCAACAGAACCGATGCCGCCAAAATGATCTGCAGTGCTGTGTTGACCTTGCTCATGAAGACAGGCTGTGGCTTGATGCGCACGCCGAACATGCCGGAAATCCCATAGGCCAGCACGATCAAAACATCTCGTCCAACAACAAAGGCAATGATCCACCAGGGCAGATACCCCACATAACCCAACATGACATAGGTCATCGCCAACAATGCTTTGTCGGCCAAAGGATCAATGATGCGCCCCATATCCGTCTGCAATTGCATGCGACGTGCGAGATAGCCATCCAGTGCATCCGTAATGCCAGCGATGACAAAAACATAGAAGGCGGCTTCCATGCGGTCCGTAGCGATTAGCCAGGCGATCAACGGCGTTGCCAACAAACGGGCGAAGGAGAGAACGTTCGGCAGATTCAGAACAGGTACCTTTTTGACGGCCATATCAGCAGCGCTCCTGCACTATATGAAAATTCGTCCTGATCATTGTACCGACAACTGCCAAATCCGGCCCATATCCTGCATCGAAATACCGCGTTGCCCCAGGCTGGCTGATAGCTGCTGCGGCGACCCAAGATAATCTAGCTGCAATAGCGCGCGTGATGCACTGATTTCCTTCAGTGTAATGTTCTTGATCAGGGAAATTTTCTGCAGGCCCTGTCGCAGCTCTACCCAGGCCTTGAGGTTCTCCAGTTCAACAATGGCATCAAGTGATCCGGTGTCTGACAATGAAACGAGAGTTTGCTCTTTCCATTCATCAGCTATAGCGCCACCAATCGTAGCAGCAACTCTGCCGAAAAAGGCTCGGGATGCTTCGCTGTCTTGCCGAATAAATATTTGATCATTGCTTTCCTCAGAAACGGCACCACGTCGGATCGTTGAAACTTCCAGTTGGGGTGTTGCTGTGAAAAGATCAATAGTATCTCGTGCAAAAACCGTCAGCGTCTCGCTGGTACCGTAAAGCTGCGCCAAAAATGCGGCATTTCCTAGATCATCAAGGTTAACCATCAGGGACACATCGACCTCAGACTCCGCCCCTTCAGCACCAGGGACAATAAATGGCACCAGGCTTGTACGCCAGTCGGCCTCCTGCCAGGCCTGTTTCCAGGTTTCATTATCGTCCCAATGGACCGAAAGGCCGGCATTTTCGTGTTGGGCCAGGACCAATATCGGCCGCGCCATAGTCTCGGAAAAACGGGAACCGGCGATATCCAGCAATTCACGGACAGCGGGCTGGCTAAAAGTTATCGTCAGGTCTGATATATAGCGGGTTGAAGAATAGCGCTCATCTTCAAACTTGATGGACAAGACAAGGGCGGCAACCCTGGCGTCATCCAATACCGGGATACGCTGCCTGTCCTCTTCCACCGTCAGCCGCTGCAACAGAATATTGAGCGCACGCCGTTGACCCTGTCGAATAGCGATCTGACGGGCGATAGCGGCTGTACCTGCGGTTACATCAACATTGACCTTGCTGATTTCATAAGGGTCTCGCGCTACAACAACAGTTCGGGCTTGTTCCGGCTCGCCTGACAGGAGCGCCGCCATGCCACTCGACAAGTCGCCTTGCTGTGCGACAGCCGCTGGTGGCGCAAACAGTATCAAAAAACATCCAACAACAAGACCATAGGCCATATTACTCATGGCCTTTTCACATGGCTGCATTCCGAAACTGAAACTTGCTGCGATCATGACTTCTTCTAGTGACGCGACTCTTTCAAACTCTTTGTAGTATCGTTACTCTTCACTTTCCACCACAGACAACAGAAAGCTCCAGCAAGACGTAATCCGTTATGGCTTTTTAGTCATTGCATCCGCTATGTTCTGCCCACTTCATATCGTGTAACTGAAGAGACCCGCCGTGGCCGAAGAAAAGAAAAATTCACTCAGTTATAAAGATGCTGGCGTCGACATTGATGCCGGTAATGCTTTCGTTGATCGTATCAAGCCACATGTGAAGAAAACCATTCGCAAAGGCGCCGATGCTGATCTGGGTGGCTTTGGCGGTTTCTTCGACCTTAAAGCCGCTGGCTACAACGACCCCATTCTGGTTGCTGCCAATGACGGCGTCGGCACCAAACTGAAGATTGCAATCGAAACAGGCATCCACGACACGGTTGGCATCGACCTCGTTGCCATGTGCGTCAATGACCTGATCGTTCAGGGCGCGGAACCCCTCTTGTTCCTGGATTACTTTGCAACAGCGAACCTTGATGTCGATGAAGGCGAGGCTATTGTCAAAGGCATTGTCGAAGGTTGCGCGCAAGCCGGCTGCGCCCTGATTGGCGGCGAAACAGCCGAACTACCGGGCCTCTATGCCAAAGGTGACTATGACCTGGCTGGCTTCTCTGTTGGCGCTATCGAACGCGGTGAGCAACTAACAGGGGCGGATGTGCACGAAGGCGATATCGTCCTCGGCCTGGCATCAGATGGTGTTCATTCAAACGGTTACTCCCTGGTGCGCAGGGTGGTTGAAACGACAGGCCTGCCTTGGAATGCCCCCTGCCCCTTCGACGAAAAAGCATCCTTGGCTGAAGCCCTACTGACCCCTACCCGGATATACGTAAAGCCTGTTCTGGCAGCCTTGGCAACCAAGTCTGTTCATGCCCTGGCCCATATTACAGGTGGCGGGCTACTGGAAAATATTCCGCGCGTACTGCCAGATGATCTGGCCGTGCGGCTGGATGCATCAAGTTGGGCCCAGCCCGCCGTTTTCGGCTGGCTTGCTGAACAGGGCGGTATTGAGACCATGGAAATGCTGCGCACCTTCAATTGCGGTATTGGCATGGCTGTTGTTGTTGCCTCGGAAGCGGCTGACGACGTCAAAACCATTCTTGAACAGCACGGCGAGCGCGTCTCTCGTATCGGCGTCGTTAAAAAAGCTAAAGACGGTACAGAGCAGGTCGCTTTCGACAATCTGTAAGTCGCCTCAACAACCTTCCCTAAAATGAAAAAGCCCACCAGCCATAGGCTGATGGGCTCCTAAACCTCGTTGTACCCTTACGGGTACAATTCTTTAGCCAACAATCTCAACGTCGGCAAAGAAGTAGGAAATTTCGATCGCAGCATTTTCCGGCGAGTCAGAACCGTGAACGGAATTGGCTTCAATGGATTCTGCAAACGTCTTGCGAATGGTGCCTTCATCGGCATCTTCGGGGTTGGTCGCACCCATAACTTGGCGGTTACGCGCAATGGCGTTTTCACCTTCGAGCACCTGTACAACAACGGGGCCAGAGGTCATGAAGTCACACAGGTCACCGAAGAACGGGCGTTCGCTGTGTACAGCATAGAAACCTTCAGCCATGGCGCGCGTCATCTGAATGCGACGCTGCGCAACAATACGCAGGCCAGCTTCTTCCAGCATAGCGTTGATTTTACCGGTCAGGTTACGGCGGGTTGCATCAGGCTTGATAATTGAAAAAGTCCGTTCCAGGGCCATGGCGTGTTTCTCCATCTTTGCATAGGCTGCAGCTTAGAATTCGCGCGCTACATAGCGGGATCAACGGCACAGAGCAAGCCCAATCATGCAGGCTGGCCAGCTTTAACAAGAAAGGCAGAAAGCCTAGCCCTTTTCTTCCCAACGACCGGCCTCATTCTGCTGCCAATAAGTGACCTTGTGACCTGCGTCCCGGTAGGTCACCCAACGTTCCCTGGCGCGGGAAACTGCTATCTCATCATTACCATTGAACATGTCGAGACATCGGGTAAACCCTGCCAACTCCTCATGTTCTCCGCCATCAACCAGCACGAGAACATCAGCATGGTTTGGATTTTCCTGCTGACTGGTCAGGAAGATCGGCTGCAGGCCCTCGTCACCGTCCTTGGCACTGCCATGTGGCAAAAAGCTATTGGGATCATAGGTCCATAGAACGGCATTAAGGGCAGCCACCTGCTCGTCGGTATCTGTTAATACCAATGCCTTCATATCGGCCGCCAACACCCGCTCCAACAGCTTGGGCAGTGCCCGCTCCAACGGTTGTTTTTGCAGATGATAGAAGCTGATATCCGTCATGAGTGCCCGGAAATCCCGTTCTATTTTTCGTGATTGTCGGCGATAAACCGGTCCAACATCCGAACGCCCCAGCCAGCACCACCCTTCGGTACCGTGGGTTTTTCGGCATCATTCCAGGCCGTCCCGGCAATATCCAAATGCGCCCAGGGCGTATCATCCATGATATAGCGCTGCAAAAACTGTGCTGCGGTAATACTGCCGGCCTTGGGGCCTGCACCGACATTCTTCATATCTGCAATCTGGGAGTTGATCATCTTGTCGTAGCCCGAGGTAAGCGGCATCCGCCAGACTTTCTCGCCTTCCGCATCACCAGCAGCTGAAAGTGCCTCGCAAAGCTCGTCATTGTTCGAGAACATCCCGGCATATTCATTCCCCAGGGACGTAATAATCGCCCCGGTGAGTGTTGCCAGATCAACCACCAGACGCGGGCTGAAACGCTTCTGGGCATAATGCAGCACATCGGCCAGCACGAGGCGGCCTTCCGCATCGGTGTTAATCACTTCAATTGTCTGGCCAGACATGGATGTCACCACATCACCAGGGCGTTGGGCTGTGCCTGAAGGCATGTTTTCAACAAGACCAACGAGGCCAACCACATGTGCCTTGGCGCCGCGACCGGCGAGCGCTTTCATCAGGCCAACAACGGTCGCTGAGCCCCCCATGTCCCACTTCATCATTTCCATGCCACCGGGTGGCTTGAGGGAAATACCACCAGTGTCGAAGGTTACGCCCTTACCCACAATAGCTACCGGGCCAGGCTTTTTCTTACTACGTTTCGTACCCAGACCATTCCATTCCATGACCACCAGGCGACTTTCACGGGCGCTGCCCTGGCCCACGCCCAAAAGCGCATTCATACCCAGTTCGCGCATGCGGCGTTCCGTCAGAACATCAACTTTGACACCCAATTCTTCCAGTTCCCGGCAACGTTTGGCCATGCTCTCCGGGAAGATCACGTTAGCCGGTTCACTGACAAGATCACGCGTCATAAACACGCCATCGGCAATTTTCTCAAGGGAGCCATAAAGCGCACGCGCCTTACGATTGTCAGCACAGACCACACCAACCTTGGTCAGGGTAGATTTCTTGGCCTTGTCACCTTTGGTAAAATATTGGTTGAACCGATAGGACTTTAACAACACACCATAACCGGCATGCGCTGCGGCCTCAGCCTCTTGCAGGGCTGCGCCATCGGGCAAGTCAGCAAACAGCAGTGCATTTTTAGCGGATGATGTCTTGACCTTGCCATACGCCCGCGCGGCGGCATCTTCCATCGTACGAGTGGTTACTTTTTCCAGGTCACCAAGACCTGCGAGGATGATTTTCCCCGTATTCACCCCTGATGGGCCAACGATGTCGAGCGACTGCCCACTATTACCTTCAAACCCTGCTGCATCCATAGCGCGGGTAAGTGCGCCATTTGTGACATCGTCCAATTGTTGTGCGCTTGCAGACAAAACTCGGCCTTTGGCAGCCATGGCGATGTAGACATCCGCTTTTTGGTCACGCTTGCCGGTAAAGGTAATTTTCATGGGTGTTCCAGCCTCTTTTGGTGAAGTCATGGGTTCCTGGGAAAGGCCATCTTACCCGGGCCAGATCAAAACGCCAGCCCTGCTAGCGCAAATCCGGTTTGCGGTTCAAATGGGTAAAACGACCATGCAGCTACTAGCTATTAGAATGGTAAAAGTGTACTTACCCTTTGTAACGCCAACTGAATTGGCCAACCTGTTCTGATCGCATGCAAACCCGGACCAAAACACCATGAACCGTGTCCTCAAAAAGGCCCTTGTTTCGGTCTTCACCGTGCTTTGGTTTGCAGGCGGCTACCACGCATTGGCTCAAGACACCTCAGAATCGAAACGGTCAGACACGGCACAATGGGCTGCCGACAAGATGATATATGACCCTGAAGCCAAGTCGGTTACCGCTGAAGGCAATGTCGACATCTTCTACCAGGGTAATCACCTCCAGGCAGACAAAGTCACCTATACCCGCAACACAGACCGCGCTACAGCAGAGGGTAATATCCACTTTACTGATCGCAATGGTGATGTGGTGGTCGTTGAGCATCTGGAAATTTCGGGAGACCTCAGAGAAGGCATTATCGAAGGCATTCAGATATTCTTCGTTGAGGGCGAACGTCTCGCAGCACAGGCTGGGGAGCGAGCAGAAGGCCGATGGACCACGATATTCAAGGCTGTTTATACCCCGTGTGAGGTTTGCGACGAGGACGGCAACGACAAAGCACCGGTGTGGCAAATCAAGTCCAAGAAGGTTGTTCACGACCAGGAAAATCGAACCCTCACGTATGATGATGCCTATATCGAGTTGCTCGGCATCCCCGTATTCTATACGCCGTGGCTTAAACACCCAGATGCGACGGTACAACGGGCCTCCGGTTTTCTGACGCCTAAACTTGATAGCTCAAGCCTGTTGGGCGCTTCCATTGAAGTACCTTATTACTGGAATATGGCGCCCAATATGGATGCCACCATTTCGCCGAAAATCACCACTGATGAGGGCTTCATCCTATCGTCTGAATTCCGGCACAGAGTCAGTCGCGGCACTTATCAGTTCAACGGCAGTATCACCTATCCAGACAAACGCGATGCTAACAGCAACAAGATACCGGGCCATGAAATCCGCGGCCACCTGTTTGGTGAGGGGCACTTTGAGCTGGGCCGTGGCTGGAATACCGGTTTCGACCTGGCCGTCGCCAGCGATGATACCTATCTACGTCGCTACGATGTTTCACGCGCCGACAGCCTGACCAATCGCCTGTACATAGAAAAGCTTTCTGGCCGAAACAGTTTTACGGTCGACGCCTATGCATTCCAGGGCTTGCGCGCAGAAGATGATGCTGGCCAAACGCCTATCGTTCTTCCTTTCGTCCACTACAATTACGAAGGCAAGCCCGGATGGTTGGGCGGGCGTTTTGGTGGTGAAGCCAGTGCCGTTATGCTTACCCGTACAGAGGGAAGCGAGACGCTGCGCCTGTCTACAGGGGCTGATTGGCAGTTACCCTATGTTTCTCCATTTGGCGAAATCTACAAATTGACGGTGGGTTTCCGCTCAGATTTTTACCAGTTGTGGAACCTGAATGACGACCCCCAGCCGCTTGGTGTGGAAGACGATCGGCCAGATAACAAGGCAACCGGTCGCATCCTACCCTATGCCATGCTGGAATGGCGCCTGCCTTTCGTACGCAGGGGCACAACCAATCGCCAGATTATTGAGCCTATATTTTCAGTCGTTTCCAGTCCGAAAGGTGGAAACCCTGACTGGATACCCAATGAAGACAGTGGCAGCTTCGACTTCGACACCACCAACCTGTTCAGTCTCTCCCGCTATTCCGGCAGAGATATATGGGAAGGGGGCACCCGCCTCAATTATGCAATCAAGGCGACTCATTATGCGGAAAATGGTTTGCGCGCCAGCCTGATGGTGGGCCAAAGCTACCGTTTCAACCGGGACGTCAATTTCGCACCGGATTCAGGACTGCGCGACAAATTGTCTGATTTTGTCCTTGGCACAGAGATTAGCCTACCGGGCATTCTCGATTACTATCACCGGTTTCGTTTTGACAAAGATGGCTTCAAACTGGTTCGAAACGAGGCCGTCGTCATTTTTGGACCGAGCGACTACCGAATCTCTGTCGGATATTCTGACATCAAAAGAGAAAAAATGGGATCGCCCCTGCCCGACCGACAGGAAATACGAACTTCGGCCGACCTGAAACTTTCCAGATATTGGCGGATGTTTGCCGACTTCAGTTATGACTTCAAGGCACAAGGCGGACCGCTTACAGCTGGCGGTGGCTTTACCTATGAGGACGAATGCCTGCGGTTCCAAATTCGCATGCGCCGAGACTTCACTCGAGATCGAGATGTCCCCCCCAATACATCCATTGGTTTTCGGTTGATTTTCAAGGTGGTTGGCGGTTAATCAATACGGACCCTATATCCTTTCTCACATGGACAAAGATGCACCAAGCAGCATGACGAAAGCTATCCAGAACCAGTTGGGCCGCGCTGCCCGCACCGTCACCCTGGCGTTTGTGCTTTTGGGCATTTCATTTATGCCGGCCCGCGCCGTTGATGACGTGCAACGTATCGTTGTTGTCGTCAATGATGCTGTTGTTTCAGAATTCGACATTCGTGAACGCATAGGCCTGGTGATGGCCACTACCGGGCAAGTCTCGTCTGAAGAGCAGCTTGAACTGATGCGCGAGAATGTCCGGGAAATGCTGATCGACGAAATTCTGCAATTGCAGGAGGCCTTGGAAAAGGAACTTACTTTTACAGAAGCGGAAGTGGAAGAACGCTACGCTCAGCTCGCAGCATCCAATAACGTATCTGTTTCCCAGTTCGACAATACGCTGGAACAGATGGGCGCCAGCAAATCGACTATTCTTAGCCAAATGCGCGCTTCCGTCGCCTGGGAGCAGGTGGTCGATTCCCAACTTCGGCCTTTTCTGGCGATAGCCGAGTCTGAGGTCGACAATTACAAGAACCGTATGGTGGCCAACAAGGGAGAGCCCGAATACAGGCTCGCTGAAATTTTTGTTACAGTTCCCTCCGCTGACAGGGCAAGTGAAGCGCAGGCCACGGCAAATCAGCTGGCCGAGCAAATCCGTGGTGGTGCCAATTTCGCAGATGTTGCCCGCCAATTTTCCGATATGCCGACAGGTGCACAAGGTGGCGATATGGGCTGGATGCTGGCCGAGCAAATCAACCCGGATATCCGTGATCAGGTTACCAACATGTTCGAGGGGTCCCTGTTGGGCCCTGTCCGGTCATCTGGTGGCTTCTCGCTCTACACCCTGATCGACAAACGTCGCGTCATGATGGCTGACCTTGACGAAACCGAACTTGACCTTCAGCAGATGATTATTCCGATCAACGATCGCGATACAGAAACATTATCCAAAGCCGTCTATGCTGATGTGCAACGCATTACCCGCTGTCGTGACGTTGCTTCCTTCGCACGCATTGTAAAAGCGCGTGATTACGGTCCCATCGGGGAGATGAAACTAGGCCAGATGCCCCGCCAACTAAAATTGCTGGTGGAAAATCTGGAGGTGGGCCAGGCAAGCCTACCGGTCAAGATGGGCGGCGATTTACGTGTTCTTATTGTCTGCGGTCGCAAGGACCCTCAAATCTATGAACCAAGTTTTGAAGAGATCGAGAGCTTCCTGACTAACCAGCGCCTGTCCATGATGTCGCTGCGTTATATGCGCGATCTGCGCCGCGATGCTATTATCGACTATCGGTAACAGGACCTTAACCCAGCCTCTTGCTGTCAGCATGGGGGAGCCTGCCGGTATTGCCCCCGATGTTACGTTACTATCTTGGGCACATGAGCACGCCTCCCTACCCCCTTTTTATGTCGTCGGCGACCCGGCGCTCTACAGGGCGCGCAGCAAGTCAATCGGCCTGGATATTACTGTCAAAGAAATTGAGTCCCCGAGGCAGGCGCTAAGTCTGCATGGACATGCTTTGGCTGTCATGCCTGTCGACGGACAAGTCCGCGCCCAGCCAGGCAAACCGAATGCAGAGGACGCATCACTGGTCCTACAAGCCCTGCAATTGTCTATTAACGCCTGCAAAAGTGGCGAGGCCTCCGGTTTGGTTACGGGACCTATCCACAAAAAGTCGCTCTATCAAACGGGGTTCAACTATCAGGGTCATACGGACTTTCTTGCGGCTGTATTTCAGACGGAAGGCACCCCCATCAACGAAGTCATGATGCTGTGTACAGAGGCGGTGGATCCACCGCTACGGGTCGTGCCCGTCACAATCCACAACGCTGTCGCAGATGTTTCTCAAATTCTCAGTACAGAAAAAATCATCGCTACGGGTATGACTTTGAATGACGCACTACAGACCCAATTTGGCATTACAACCCCCAATATTGCAGTTGCCGCCCTCAACCCTCATGCAGGCGAATCTGGCGCCATGGGAGACGAAGAAGCTACCGTGATCAAGCCTGCTATTCAGGCTTTACAAGCCAGCGGCATCAATGCCTCTGGGCCCTACCCTGCCGATACGCTGTTTCATGCCGAAAACCGCCATAACTTTGATGCCGTGCTGTGCATGTATCACGACCAAGCGCTCATTCCGCTGAAGACCCTGGACTTTTACGGCGGAATCAATGTGACCTTGGGGCTCCCCATCATTCGCACCTCACCAGACCATGGCACTGCATTCGAGATTGCTAGTACTGGCAAGGCAAAACCAGACAGTATGATTGCAGCCCTAAAACTGGCAGGCCGATTAGCGCAGGGACAAAAGGCCAAGAAACCCAATGGATAACCTTCCCCCGCTGCGTGAGGTCATAAACACCCATGGCCTACAGGCAAGAAAGTCCCTGGGTCAGAACTTCCTGCTCGACCTCAACCTGACCCGCCGCATCGCCCGTGAGGCTGGCGTTCAAGCAGGTGTACAGGTCTATGAGGTTGGCCCTGGCCCGGGTGGTCTGACCCGTGCCCTGCTGGCAGAAGGCGCAGACCATGTGCTCGCCATTGAGAAAGACAATCGATGTCTGGCAGCCTTGTCTGAGGTCGCAGACGCCTACCCGGGTCGTCTCGATGTCATTGAACAAGATGCCCTGCAGGTAGATGAGGCTACTGCCCTTGCAGGCTCTCCAAACCAGTCTGAGGCACCCTGTATTATTGTTGCCAACTTGCCCTACAATGTCTCCGCAGTCTTGTTGACAAAGTGGCTGCAAGCCGACCCCTGGCCGCCTTGGTTCCAAAGCCTCACACTGATGTTTCAGAAAGAAGTCGCTGACCGCATCACGGCCAAACCAGGTTCAAAAGCCTACGGACGTCTTTCAGTGCTTTCCAATTGGCGAACATCGCCGCGTCGCCTGTTTGATGTAAGCCCCCAGGCCTTTGTGCCTGCGCCCAAAATAGTCTCCACAGTCGTTCGCTTTGATGTGCGTAAAAAACCTGTGGCTCCTGCCGATGTTAATGCTTTGCAAGCGGTAACAGCTGCGGCCTTCGGACAGAGGCGCAAAATGATCCGTTCAAGCCTCAAGAGCCTCGGCGTCTCTGTAGAGGCCCTACTGGATGCCACAGAAATAGAGCCGACCCTCCGCGCCGAAACGCTGTCGGTAGAGCAATATTACGCGCTGGCTCGTGCCTATGTGGCGTTGAAATAGGCGTTAGTCAGAGAAATTTTGCTGGACGAAATCTGCCAGGCCGGTCATGCGTGCCCGCCGACTTCGTTCTGCCCTAAGAATGGCTTCTAGCTGGGCGAAACTCCTGTCCAGGTCCTCATTGACGATGATGTAGTCATATTCCGGCCAATGGCTGATTTCAGTGGCCGCTTTGGCCATACGGCTGCGTACCACTTCCTCTGGGTCTTGCGCGCGCGACCGCAAGCGCCTCTCCAGTTCTTCATTCGATGGCGGCAGGATGAAGACCTTCACAAGGTCATTCGGGGCATTTTGGGCCAATTGCTGGGTACCTTGCCAATCAATGTCGAACAGCACATCTCTGCCCTGTTCCAACGCGCCATAGACGGCCTCCGCCGGTGTGCCGTAGCTATGGTTGAAGACTTCTGCATGTTCCAGAAACTCTCTCGCTTCCACACGACGGTCATAATCATCCTGATCGACGAAAATATAGTCGACCCCGTCCTGTTCGCCGGGGCGCGGCGCGCGGGTCGTTACCGAAACCGACATGGTGATGTCCGGGTCATTATCCATGAGCCTGCGTGCCAGCGTTGTTTTGCCGGCGCCGGAAGGAGAAGACAGCACCAGCATCAGTCCGCGCCTATTTATGTTGATCCCATTACTCATGGATATTCCGCTACCTTCCAGCCTTGCTTATTCGACGTTCTGAATCTGCTCACGCATCTGGTCGATGACGACCTTCAATTCCAGCGCAATGGCAGACAGTTCATTGCTGGCCGCTTTTGACGCCAACGTATTGGCTTCACGACCAAATTCCTGCGCCAGAAAATCAAATTTCCGGCCAACGGGTTCGTCAGCATCCAGCAGGTCACGGGCAGCCAGGACATGCGCATGCAGACGGTCCGTTTCCTCGCTGACATCGGCCTTCAGCGCTAGAACAGCAGTCTCCTGCGCAAGGCGTTCCTGTTCAATAGTGATTCCCGTGTCACCCAAAGCCTCGGCAATCTGGGCTGACAGTTTTGCCCGGATTGCGTCTACCTGGCCTGAAACGTCTTGTTCAGCGCGACGAGTAAGTAGGTCAATTTCATCAACCCGTTGCCGCAAAGCAGTGTATAAATGCTCGCCCTCCCGACCACGGTCCTTCGCCAGCGCCTCGACAGCCTGCTTTAGCGTTTCCAGAATGGCACTGTCTCGGTCCTGTCTGTCTTCTTCAGACAGCTCACTGTCCTGCACGTCTACGACGCCCCGTAAAGCCATCAGGTCAGCAATTTTGGGCAATTCCAGCCCGTATTTCTCAGCCGAACGCTTGGCCGCAACAACCGCGCTGTCGAGTGCGCGCTCATTAACAACAAGCTGAACACCAGCATCACCAGATTCCATGCTGAGCTGGCAATTAACGTTCCCGCGTGCCAAACCGCCGGCGACAATTGATTTGACGGCTCTGTCATGCGCCTCCAAGCCCGAAGGAAGGCGATACCTTACATCCAGCCCCTTGCTGTTGACGCTTTTGAGCTCCCACGTCCAGCGGATGTCCTGCCAAGAGCCTTCGACACGGGCAAATCCTGTCATGCTGGTAATCGGCAAGGTGCGGTCCTTCCATGTGTTGTGGTGGCCAGATAGCCGCGCGCACTATATCGTCTGCGGCAAAGGATCGTCGATGAAAAAACCAACATCCATTCTCATTACCGGTGCCTCCAGCGGTATTGGCGCAGCCTTGGCAACGCATTATGCCCAACCAGGCATGGCTTTGTTCTTGACCGGTCGCAATGCGGACCGACTGACAGAAGTACAACAAACCTGTGAGGCCAAAGGTGCCTTTGTCGCGTCACGTGCACTTGATGTCTGCGATCAGCTCCGGATGACGAGCTGGATTCATCAAATTTGGGACGAAAGACCAATCGACCTCGTTATCGCCAACGCAGGCGTGGGGCTTGGCAATGCCGATGGCCCCAACCTTCACGACATTGCCAACCGGACGTTCGATATCAACGTCACCGGAGTATTCAATACTATCCACCCAGCGATTGAATTAATGCGCGAGCGAGGTTCCGGTCAGGTGGCCCTGGTTAGCTCTATGGCCGGATATCAGGGGCTGGCATGGTCGCCGGCCTATTCTGCCTCCAAAGCCGCTGTAAAGTCCTATGGAGAGGCACTGAGGGGGCTTCTGGCCCCTGAAGGGGTCAGTGTATCGGTGATATGCCCAGGCTATGTGCGCAGCCGGATTACCAACCGAAACGACTACAGGATGCCATTTTTTATGGAAGCCGACAAAGCAGCCAGCATCATCGCGCGTGGGTTGGAGAAGAACAAGGGGCGCATTTCCTTCCCCTGGCCTATGGTCATTGGCGTGCGGCTGCTGCTCAACCTGCCAATGGCGCTGCTTGACCTTGTTAATCGACCAATGGGCGAAAAACACGCCGAACAAGACTAGCGTTTGCGGTTTCGCCAAGCCTTCACGTTTTTCTTGTGCTGCGCGTAGGTCTCAGCAAAAGCATGGCCACCATTGCCGTCAGCGACAAAAAACAAATCATTTGTCTTGAGCGGATCAAGAACGGCAGCAATTGTCTTTAGACCGGGGTTACAGATAGGCGTCGGCGGCAACCCCTTGATATGATAGGTGTTATAGGGTGTTTTCTTGCGAATTTCCGAGCGCCGCAACCCCCTGCCCAAGGGTTCTCCGCCGGTCAGCCCATAGATTATGGTAGGGTCGGACTGGAGCTTCATTTTCCTGTTGAGGCGGTGGACAAAAACACCGGCAATATGACTGAGTTCGCGGTCCACTGACGTTTCCCGCTCAACGATCGAGGCCAGAATCAGCGCTTCCTGTGGCGTGTTGATGGGCAAGCCCGCCTGACGCTCTGGCCAAAGGGCTGCTAATGTATCTGTCATGGATTGGCGCATTCTGTCGACAATCCCCTGACGGCTATCACCAAGGCTGAAATGATAGGTTTCAGGCAACAGACTGCCTTCCGTTGGCATGTCATAGACCTCACCCGTCAGACCCTTCACATCATTCAATCGAGCAATGATTTGTTTGACTGTCAGCCCTTCGGGTATGACCAAACGGCGCGCAACCGTATCGCCATCTCGCAGTTTACCCAGGATCTGCGCCATGCTGGCCCCCTGGGCGATGGTGTATTCACCAGCACGCAAGTCCCCCTGAGCACCGACCACCACGGCGGCAAGGGCAAATATGTGACGACTGGACACCAGATTATTGTCTTTAAGTTGAGTTGCAACTGAAGACAACCCCTGCCCTTTGGCAACAACCAATGTCGTTGTTTTCTGAGCAACCGAACCTGCATAGAAGGTGTGGGACAACAAGCCTGTCAGCACAATTAGCGCCAGGCCAAAGGCAATGATGCCCCCAAATAGCCCATTAAAGAAAAAGGGTGCCAACCGCTTTACCTGCGGCATGGCACCCTCTTTCTGTTCGATTTGGGCAGGGATTTATACGTCCCGCTTCAATACCAGGCTGGCATTGGTGCCACCAAAACCAAATGAATTGGTCATGATCGCCCGCACGTCACGTTCTTTTGCCTTGTGGGGCACAAGGTCCATACCCGCGCAGCTCTCTGAGGGCTCATCCAAATTCAGGGTGGGCGGTACAACACCGTCGCGCATTGCCAAGACCGAGAAGATTGCTTCTACGGCACCCGCTGCACCCAGCAGATGACCAACTGATGATTTGGTTGATGACATAGAGACGTTTTCAGCAGAAGAACCAAGAATGCGACGTACAGCCCCGAGTTCGATCTCGTCACCCATCGGGGTCGACGTACCGTGTGCGTTGACATAGTCAATTTCGTCGGCACTAAGGCCAGACCGCTTCATCGCAGCCGACATAGACCGGAAAGCACCGTCACCGTCTGGCGCGGGGGCCGTTACGTGATGCGCATCGCCTGACATGCCATAGCCAACAACTTCTGCATAAATCTTGGCACCACGCTTCTTGGCGTGTTCCAGTTCTTCAAGAATCATAATGCCTGCACCTTCGCCCATGACAAAACCATCTCGGTTGACATCATAGGGGCGCGATGCCCGGGTCGGTTCTTCATTGAAGTTGGTCGACAGCGCCTTTGCCTGGGCAAATCCTGCGATACCCACCGGACAAATAGCGGCCTCTGCACCACCGGCAACCATGACGTCTGCGTCATCCAGCATGATCATGCGGGCCGCATCGCCAATAGCATTGGCACCGGAAGAACAAGCCGTCACAACCGCATGGTTCGGCCCACGGAAGCCATGCTTGATCTGTACCTTGCCGGACACAAGATTGATCAGACGACCGGAGATAAAGTGCGGGCTAACGCGACGCGGGCCACGTTCGTGCAACACGACCGATGCCTCTTCAATCCCCGGCAAACCACCAATACCAGCCCCGACCGAACAACCGGTGCGGAGTTGAGATTCGTCGTCCTCAGGGTGCCAACCAGCATCATTCAGCGCCATATCGGCGGCCGCACTGCCAAAGATGATGAAATCATCAACTTTGCGCTGGTCTTTCGGGTTCATCCAATCATCTGCATTGAATGTACCGTCGGAACCATCACCCAGCGGCACTTCGCAGGCGATTTTCGCAGCATAGGCTTTAGGATCGAATTTTGTGATCGGGCCTGCACCGGATTCACCGGCAATCAGCCTTTGCCATGGGGTTTCAAGGCCAACACCCAAGGGGGTTACCATGCCCATACCAGTTACTACTACGCGTCGCATTGCACAGTCCTCGCCAAGTCGGAACGGAGGGTATTATGCCTGGCACCCCAAGGACGCCAGGCAGAAAGATGAATTAGCCGTTTGCTTCGACGAAGGAAATAGCATCCTGAACTGTCAGGATCTTTTCAGCGGCATCGTCGGGAATTTCGACGTTGAATTCTTCTTCAAAGGCCATCACCAGCTCAACAGTGTCGAGGCTGTCTGCGCCCAAATCGTCGATGAAGCTTGCGCCATCGGTAACCTTGTCATCGTCAACGCCGAGATGCTCGATAACTACTTTCTTAACGCGTTCAGCAACGTCGCTCATGGTGATCTTTCCTTGTCTGTTTCGTATTAACCGGTTGATGATACGTGCTTTTTGAGATCGCAACCAGCCGCCCACTCGGAGGGCAGGCGTGTCGTATCACAATTCTAACTGCAATGCCAGTAGCACAAAAGAATGAATTTCCCGCTTGGTCCGTTCAACCAGCCCCATATAGGGGCTAGATCATCGCCATTCCACCATTAACATGCAGGGTCTGCCCCGTTACATACGAGGCTTCATCCGATGCCAGATAGACGCAGGCACTGGAGATATCATCGCCTGTACCCAATCGACCTGCCGGAATACCGGGAATCAGCGCTTCTTTCTGCTTGTCGTCCAGAGCATCCGTCATGGCGGTTTCAATAAAGCCCGGTGCCACCGTGTTTACCGTAATACCGCGACTGGCCACTTCCTGCGCCAGGGCTTTCGACATGCCGATCATACCCGCCTTGGAGGCCGCATAATTAGCCTGGCCGGGATTGCCCGTTACACCAACCACAGAAGTAATGCCGATAATCCGGCCCCAACGCTTTTTCATCATGCCGCGAAGCACCGCACGGGACAATTTGAACGCAGCCCGCAAATTGACATTGAGAACCGCGTCCCAGTCATCATCTTTCAGGCGCATCGCCAGATTATCCCGCGTCAGGCCCGCATTATTGACGAGAATATCGAGGCCACCCATGGCCTCATCGGCCTGTTTGGATAGCTGATCCAGGGAATCATCATCGCTCAGGTTACAGGGTAAAATGAAAGCCCGATCACCCAATTCAGCTTGGACAGCCTTCAAAGCCTCTTCACGCGTACCCGAAAGGCCTACTGTAGCACCCTGTGCATGCAAAGCCTGCGCGATCGCGCTGCCAATACCACCTGAGGCGCCTGTTACAAGTGCTTTTTTTCCTGTTAGATCAAACATCTATACCCCTTTCCTAAGGCAAAGCACTAAAGTGCTTGCAGCAAGGCCTCAATATCATCCGGACCCTGTACCGAATGGGTGGACAGATCACGATTGATGCGACGGGCCATGCCGGTCAGCACCTTGCCAGCCCCAACTTCAACCAATGTACCAACGCCTTGTTCACCCATATAGAGCACGGATTCGCGCCAACGCACAGCACCCTTTACCTGCTGCACCAGAAGCTTCCGGATTTCTTCAGGGTCTGCCACCTGCGAGGCAGTGACATTGGCCACCAAAGGCACAGACGGCACCGACATGGCCACATTGGCCAGGGCTTCTTCCATTTCACGCTCAGCTGGTTCCATCAATGCACAATGGAACGGTGCGCTTACGGGCAACAACATGGAGCGCTTGGCGCCCTTTTCCTTCGCCAGAACGACAGCACGCTCAATGGCCGCCTTGCTACCGCTCAGCACAATCTGGCCCGGTGCATTATCATTGGCTGCAGTGCAGACATCACCCTGCGCCGCTTCTTCAGCAACCGCACGCGCATCTTCCAGTTCCAGCCCCAGAACAGCGGCCATGGCCCCTTCCCCAACCGGCACAGCCCGTTGCATGGCCTGACCACGCAATTTGAGCAATTTGGCCGTATCAGAGAGCGTGAAAACACCCGCTGTTGCCAGCGCGCTATATTCACCTAGGGAATGACCAGCAACGAATTTGGCTTTGGCAGCAAGGTCAAGTCCGCCATCTTTTTCAAGAACACGCATGGCCGCCACGCTGACGGCCATCAGTGCAGGCTGGGTATTCTCCGTCAGGGTCAGATCTTCAATCGGGCCTTCCCACATGAGCTTGCTGAGATGCTGGTTCAGCGCGTCATCGACTTCCTGAAACACTTCCTTGGCGTGTGCTGAGGATTCGGCCAATGCCTGCCCCATACCAACAGCCTGGCTGCCCTGTCCTGGAAAGGTGAATGCAATTGTCATAAGAGCCCCCTCTTGATGCCGCTCTCGCCTCGAAATGGGCGGGGAATTCATTTGTCTTGGGGCCATGACATAGCGAACCCTGAACCGCTGTCAAGCCGGATCGCTGCCAGCCGTCCGAAACCCGCACAATTCCGGCAAAAAGCCTGGGAAAAGAGTGCTTGCACTAGGATGGCAAAACGCTATAGTGCGCGCGCTTTTAAAGCATAGCTCCTTGCCGGTACGACAAAACTGTATCGGCTTAGCCTGTGCGGCTCAGCTATCGGCCAGAGCGGCAGGCACCAACAGCCAAAGGGAGAACCATGGCACTATACGAACACATTATCATCGTCCGTCAGGACGTGTCTTCTGCTCAGGTGGAAAGCCTGACGGAAGAACTCTCCGCCCTTGTCAGCGAAAATGGCGGTTCTGTCGAAAAGGTAGAACAGTGGGGTTTGCGTAACCTTGCCTATCGCATCAAGAAAAACCGCAAGGGTCACTATGTTCTGTTGAACCTCGACGCACCAGCCGCTGCTGTTGCCGAACTGGAACGTATCGAACGGATTAACGAAGACATCATCCGGATCATGACCATCCGCGTTGAAGAGCTCGAAGAAGGCCCCTCGGCCATGCTTCGCTCAAGCGATGAACGGGATGAACGTCGTGGCCGCCGCGATGACCGTGGCGACCGTCGCCCACGTCGTGACAACGATTCCAAACCGGCAGAAAAGGCATCTGAAGGAGAAAACGCATGAGCAATCCGCAATTCGCACGGCGCCCATTCTTCCGTCGCCGCAAGGCCTGCCCCTTCACGGGCCCCAACGCCCCGAAGATTGACTACAAGGACACCCGTCTGCTGCAGCGCTACGTTTCTGAGCGCGGCAAGATTGTCCCCAGCCGCATCACAGCGGTTTCAGCCAAGAAACAGCGTGAACTTGCCAAGGCCATCAAGCGTGCCCGCAACATCGCCCTGATTCCCTTCGTCGTTCAGTAGGAGACAATCATGGAAATTGTATTGCTCGAACGCATTGAAAAGCTTGGCATTATGGGCGACGTCGTCAGCGTAAAAGACGGCTTTGCACGCAACTATCTTTTGCCTCAGGGCAAGGCTCTTCGTGCAACCAAGGAAAACCTTGCGTCTTTTGAAGAACAACGCGCACAGCTTGAGGCTCGTAACCTCGAACAGCGTAAAGAAGCTGAAGCCGTTGCCGCCCGGATGGAAGACGCGTCAATCGTCGTCGTCCGTCAGGCCAGTGAATCAGACCATCTGTACGGTTCTGTATCCATGCGCGACATTGCAGATAGCCTGAGCGAAGCCGGCTACACCGTCGACCGCAAGCAGGTTGCCCTGGATCACCCGATCAAGACAATCGGCCTCACGGAAATTCGGGTTGTGCTGCACCCTGAAGTATCCGTCATGGTTCAGGTTAACGTTGCTCGCTCGGAAGAAGAAGCCCAGGCTGCTGCCGACGCTTTGGTAGCCGAAGCTGTCTTCGAAACAGAAGAACTGGCCCAGCAGGCTGTTGAAACGCTGGAAGAAAATGACAGCGAAGCCGAAGGCGAGGCTGTTGAAACGCTGGAAGAAAATGACAGCGAAGCCGAAGGCGAGGCTGTTGAAGCTGGAGCCGAAACCGACGAAGCGGCAGACGCTGAAGAAGAAAGCGAAGAAGAAAAAGAAGCCTAATCGCTCTTTTTCATCAGAGATCAAAGGGTGGCCACGGCCACCCTTTTTTTGTGCTGTGCGGCTGTCAGTTCGAACAATGGGTTATCCCCATAATTAACAGGGCGATGCAGAATAAGTTGGGGATGGACCAATTTTGTATTTCTTTGTGCTTGTTTGTAATCACTGCCTGTCCGCATAGTGGCTGAATGAGCACGAATCATCAGGAAGGCCAGGTCATCGAGCCAGAGACCTTTGGGAACCAGAAGGCAACCCCGCTCCCCCACAATCTGGAGGTTGAGCAAGCGCTTCTCGGCGCGATCCTGGCGAACAATGACGCCCTTAACCGCGTTAGCTTTCTCGAGCCTCATAATTTCTACGATCCGTTACACCAGCGTATTTATGAAACGCTGCGCACGCTGATCGAACGTGGACAGCTCGCCATCCCGGCGACCCTGAAAACCTATATGGATGCCGACGAAGGCCTGCAGGTCGTCGGTGGTGCCCAATATCTGGCACGGCTTTCAGCCGCTGCTACGTCTGCCGCACATGCAGAAGACTATGGCCGCACCATCCAGGATCTTAAATTACGTCGGGAGTTGATCCTGATTGGTGAAGAGGCCGCCGCCAAGGCGTCCCAGCCGGATACGGATGATTCCGCAATGGATCAGGTCGCCTCCACGGAAATGGCACTCTTTAGCCTTGCTGAAAACGGCGAGTCCGACCAGGGCTTCAAACCGTTCAGCGCTTCCATTACTGAAGCTGTTGAGAATGTAGAGGCCGCCTTGAAGCGAGATGGCCATCTGACAGGCGTCTCGACCGGCCTGATCAAACTGGATCAACTGCTGGGCGGGATGCACAAGTCAGACCTGATCATTCTGGCCGGCCGCCCTTCCATGGGTAAAACGGCTTTGGCCACCAATATAGCCTTTAACGCAGCCCGCAAGCACCTGCAGGCCAAACGGACGGGTGAAGATATCGACCAGGCCGGTGGGGCCGTTGTCGGCTTTTTCTCGCTGGAAATGTCAGCGGATCAGCTAGCAGCCCGTATGTTGTCTGAACAAGCAGAAATCCCCTCGGAAAAACTGCGCCGGGGCATGTTGACCAATGAGCAGTTTCAGCACCTCGCCCATGCCGCACAAGAAATCGAAGACATTCCCCTCTTTATCGATGACACCCCTGCCCTGACAATTTCTGCCCTGCTGTCGCGCGCGCGCCGTCTCAAGCGTCAACATGGCCTTTCCATGGTTGTGGTCGACTATCTGCAGCTGGCTCGTGCATCGGGGAATGAGCGGGTCGACAACCGCGTCCAGGAAATCTCTGAAATTACCCGTGGCCTCAAAGCGATGGCCAAGTCGCTGGATGTACCGGTGATTGCTCTGTCCCAGCTGTCCCGTGCCGTTGAGCAGCGCGAAGACAAACGCCCCATGCTGTCCGACCTGCGCGAATCCGGCTCTATCGAGCAGGATGCCGACGTGGTGATGTTTGTGTATCGCGATGAATATTATCATGAGCGTCGCGAGCCGGAGATGGGCACGCCGGAACATGCCAAATGGCAGGAGCGCGGTGAACAGGTCCGCGGCGTTGCAGAAGTCATCGTCGGCAAGCAACGGCATGGCCCAACTGGCACAGCTCGCCTGCACTTCACGCGCGAATTCACGAAGTTTGGCAATCTGGCTGATGACGAACACCTGCCAGAGGGGCTATAAAAGCCTCTCACAGGGGATCGGAACGCGTATTTCATGACCATGCTCGCCGGTATTGGCCGCAGTTTCCTGAGCTTCCTGGCCATGATGGGTGCTGTCTCTACCTTTGCCGGCCGGGCGATCTTTCACGCCTTTGCCCCGCCGATTTACTGGCGCCTTCTTGGTAAGCAACTGATTGCCGTTGGCTATTTCTCGTTGCCCGTTGTGGGGCTGACCGCCCTGTTCACCGGCGCTGTGTTGGCTCGGCAAATCTATATCGGCACCGGGCGTATTGGCGCTGAAAGTGCTGTACCAACCATCGTTGTCTTTAGCATCACACGTGAATTGGGGCCTGTGATTGCCAGCCTGATGGTCGCAGGTCGTGTCAGTGCAGCCATGGCCGCTGAAATTGGTACCATGCGCGTCAGTGAACAGATTGATGCGCTGCAAACCTTGGCAACCAACCCGTTCAAATATCTCGTTGGCCCAAGGGTACTGGCAACAACACTCGTGCTACCTGCCCTGGTGCTGGTGGGTGATGTTATCGGCGTTATGGGTGGCTATTTTATGGCCACCGAAATGCTGGGCTTTTCCGGTTCTGCTTATATCCGCAATACCATTGACTTCCTGGAAGTTTCAGACGTTGTCTCTGGCCTTGTGAAAGCCGCAGCCTTCGGCTTTCTGATTGCCCTGATGGGATGCTTCCATGGCTACCGCAGCCAGGGCGGCGCGCAGGGCGTGGGCCGCGCGACAACCAATGCGGTTGTCTCCTCCTCCATCCTGATACTTGCGGCAAATTACGTTATTACCGAGTTGTTGTTCGCCCAATGACCGAGATATCAAAAATATCACTACGCAATCTGCAAAAGCGCTTTGGCGAAAAGGTCGTGCTGAACGGCGTTGACCTTGATATTGCGCCTGGCGATTCCATGGTCGTCATTGGTAGTTCGGGTACCGGAAAGTCCGTGATGCTGAAGTGCATTCTTGGACTTCTAAGGCCGGACGGCGGCACCATTCAGCTCGACGGTAATGACATCGGCACACTGCGGCAGCGCGAGCGTAATGCCTTGCTGCGCCATGTGGGCATGCTTTTTCAGGGTGGTGCGTTGTTTGACAGCCTGCCCGTTTGGGAGAATGTCTCTTTCGGTCTTTTGGGCGCGGGCGGCATTTCCCGCAGGGATGCGAAAGACCACGCCATCGAGACACTGGCCAAGGTGGAACTGGACGCCCCTACCGCCGACCTGTACCCGGCAGAGCTTTCCGGTGGTATGCAGAAACGCGTCGGCCTGGCCCGCGCCATCGCCGCAAGCCCGGACATCATCTTCTTTGATGAACCCACCACGGGGCTGGACCCCATCACCGCCGATGTCATCAATAATCTCATTTTGGAACGCGTTCAGGAACTGGGCGCAACGACCCTGACCATCACCCATGACATGGCCAGTGTCGGCAAAATCGCGTCCCGCGTGGCCATGCTGCACGACGGCAAAATTATCTGGTCGGGAAATGCGTCAGACATTGATAGAAGTGACAACCCGTATCTGAACCAGTTCATCCACGGGGAGGCTATCGGCCCCATGCGGCCAGATGCCAGCACCACCATGCCCAAGGAGACCTATTAGTGGCCAAACAGCAAGACCGTTTCGTTTGCCAGGCCTGTGGTGCCGTCCAGTCCAAATGGTCGGGGCGTTGCGATGCTTGTGGTGAGTGGAACAGCATTGTTGAAGAAATCCCACTCGATTCCATTCCCAAGGGCCTAAAAGCAGGCAAGGGTAAGGCGGTGGAACTCGTCGACCTGAAAGGTGAGTCCAAATCCCCACCCCGCTGGACGTCCGGCATGACAGAGTTCGATCGCACCTGTGGGGGTGGTATCGTCCCTGGATCGGCGATTTTGATTGGCGGTGATCCCGGTATTGGTAAATCCACGGTACTTTTACAGATTGTCGCCGCGCTCGCCACGCAGGGGCGTAAATGCCTCTATATCTCTGGTGAAGAAGCCGTTGCGCAAATTCGCCTGCGCGCCGCCCGTCTGGATCTGGAAGACGCCCCCCTGAAATTGGGTGCCGAAACCAACCTCCGGAACATTCTGGCCTCCATCAATGATGAAGAGCCCGACATTGTCGTCATCGATTCGATCCAGACCATGTTTGTCGACAACGTCGAATCCGCCCCGGGGTCTGTCAGCCAGGTCCGTGCCAGCGCACAGGAGATCATTCGTCTGGCCAAGCGCAAAGGCTTTGCCGTGCTCATCGTGGGCCATGTCACCAAGGATGGCCAGATTGCCGGTCCTCGTGTGCTGGAGCATATGGTTGATACCGTGCTTTACTTTGAAGGCGACCGGGGCCACCAGTTCCGCATTCTTCGTGCTGTGAAAAACCGCTTTGGCGGCACAGACGAAATTGGCGTCTTTGAGATGAGCGACCAGGGCCTGCACGAAGTGCCGAATCCCTCTGCGTTGTTCCTGACAAACCGGAGTGATGACGTCAGCGGGGCTGCAGTCTTCGCCGGCATGGAAGGCAGCAGGCCAATACTGGTCGAAATACAAGCCTTGGTGAGCCCTTCCAGCCTGGCAACACCGCGTCGTGCCGTTGTTGGCTGGGACAGCGGCCGCCTGGCCATGGTGATGGCTGTGCTGGAAGCCCGCTGCGGCATGAGCTTTGCTGGTGTTGACGTGTACCTCAACGTCGCAGGGGGTATGCGGATTGTTGAACCGGCGGCCGACCTGGCTGTGGCAGCTGCGCTCATGTCTTCCATCAGTGATATTCCCATCCCCCAGCAGGCTGTATTATTCGGAGAAATCAGCCTTGCAGGTGAAGTGCGCCCTGTCGCGCAATCCAATGCTCGGCTCAAAGAAGCAGGCAAGCTTGGCTTTACCAAAGCATGGATGCCCGCCCTACCCCAGCATTTGGCAAACAAAGAAGGTTCAACTCAAAAGACCTCGCTGGATGTGTTCGAGCTTGATAAGGTCGGTGACCTGAGATTGCGGTTTGCAGGCGACTGATGGACGATATTCCTCTCAACATTCTCGATATTGTGATTCTGGTCGTGCTGGGCTTGTCAGCCCTTGTAGGCCTGATCAGGGGATTCGTAAGAGAAGTCCTGTCTCTTGGCGCCTGGATTGGCTCTGCCTGGTTGACCCTGACATTCCTGCCCCAATCTCGCGTCTTTGTTCAAAACTATATAGAAGACCCTTTGTGGTCCGGCATCATCGGCGGTGTCGGCAGTTTCCTGCTGATCATTGTCATCCTGATGATCATTGCGCGCCTCATCTCCAAAGCCGTGCAAGCAAGTGATCTGATCGGCCCACTGGACCGGACATTGGGCATCTTCTTCGGTCTCTTGCGTGGCTGTGTTCTGGTTGTTTTCGGCTATATCCTGGCCCTCACGCTGGTGGAAGAAGATGCTGAAAAACCGGAATGGGCAGCCGCGTCCAATTTACTGCCGATGGTTGAGCAAGGCGCAAACATCCTGTTGGGCGTCGTGCCGGCAGACATTGAATTGCCGGAACTTGCCCCCGCCGAAGAAGGTGACGATGAGGGTAAATCAGACGCTGACACGGCAGACGAGTTCGGCTATACACCTGACGACGATATTGGTCGGCTTCTCGAAGAGACGCTCATGGACCAGCTGACACCGGAAGAAGAATGATCACAACGCATCCGTTCGACGACGACAAGCTCCGCGAGGAGTGCGGTATCTTCGGTATTTACGGGCATCCCGAAGCGGCTGCCCATACGGTGTTGGGGCTGCATGCCCTGCAACATCGCGGGCAAGAGGCAGCAGGTGTTGTCAGTTACAATGGCAGCCAATTCAACGCACACCGCAGCCTCGGCCTGGTCGGCGATAATCTGACGTCTGAAGAGGTAATCTCTGCCCTGATCGGCGATTCTGCCATTGGTCACAATCGCTATTCCACCACTGGCGATACGATTATGCGGAACATCCAGCCGCTTTTCGCCGAGCTTTCCGGCGGTGGATTTGCCATCGCACATAATGGCAACCTGACCAATGCCATGACCCTGCGGAAAATGTTGGTTCAAAAAGGCTCCATCTTCCAATCGACGTCCGACACTGAAGTTATCATTCATCTGGTCGCCACCAGCCCCTACCCGCGCCTTGTTGACCGCCTGGTCGACGCGCTGACGCAGATCGAAGGGGCCTATTCGCTCGTTATTTTGACCCAGAAGAAGTTGATCGGCGTCCGTGACCCACATGGCATTCGCCCACTGGTACTGGGTGAAACAGCAGACGGCGAACCCTTGCTAGCTTCAGAATCCTGCGCTTTCGACATCATCGGCGGCAAGCTGATCCGGGATATCGAACCGGGTGAAATTGTCATCATCAATGAAGATGGCATTGAAAGCGTTAAGCCTTTTGGCCCTGTCCAAAAGCGTCCCTGTATCTTTGAGCATGTCTACTTCGCGCGGCCCGACAGCCTGACGGACGGTACCAGCATCTATGAAGTGCGCAAGCGCATTGGCGCTGAGCTGGCACGAGAAAGCTCGGTCGACGCCGACTTGGTTATCCCCGTACCGGATTCAGGCACGCCGGCCGCCATTGGTTATGGCCGCGAGTCCGGTTTACCCTTCGAGCTGGGCATCATTCGAAATCACTATGTTGGCCGTACCTTCATTGAGCCGACGGACAATATTCGACACTTTGGCGTTCGCCTGAAACACAATGCCAATACCCCGCAAATTCAGGGTAAACGCGTTGTGCTGGTGGATGATTCCATCGTTCGCGGGACAACCTCAATCAAGATCATTGAAATGATTCGCCAGGCTGGTGCCAGCGAGGTGCATATGCGTATCGCCAGCCCGCCCACGACCCATTCCTGCTTCTATGGCGTTGATACGCCAGAGCGCGAGAAGCTGCTGGCCTCGAAGATGACGGTTGAAGAAATGGCCAAGAACATCAATGCCGATAGCCTGGCCTTTATCTCGTTGGATGGCCTGTATCGCGCCGTAGGCCTGGAAGGCCGTACGAATAGCGCACCTGAATATTGTGACGCCTGTTTCTCTGGCGATTACCCCATCTCGCTTACCGACCATGATGGCGGACAAAACAACCAGCTTTCCCTGCTTGCAGAACGCAAATGACCAAGCTTCTTGACGGTAAGATTGCGCTGGTGACCGGCGCCTCACGTGGCATTGGTTATGCGCTGGCAGCAGAGCTTGCCAGCCACGGTGCCCACATCATTGCCGTGGCGCGCACCATTGGCGGGCTTGAAGATCTCGACGATAAAATCCAGAAGACAGGTGGCTCGGCCACCCTTGTGCCGACCGACCTGCGGGAAGCAAACGGCATCGACCAAATTGGCGCTGCCATCGCTGAGCGTTGGGGTAAACTGGATATTCTTGTTGGCAATGCTGGAATGTTGGGTGCCCTTAGCCCGGTGCCGCATACTGAACCCGATGTATGGGATGATGTTTTTGCCGTTAATGTGACCGCCAATTACCGGCTCATCCGATCTATGGACATCCTGTTGCGCGCCTCAGATGATGGTCGCGCGCTCTTCATTACTTCGACCGTTGGCAACGAGCCTCGCGCTTATTGGGGTGCCTATGCCGCCAGCAAGGCAGCGCTTGAATCCATCGTACAAACCTACGCGCTTGAAACAGCAGAAGCTGGACTGCAGGTTAATCTGCTAAACCCGGGCGGTACTCGCACCGCCATGCGCGCCCGGGCCATGCCGGGTGAAAAGCCAGACTCTCTCCCGAGACCGGCTGAGGTAGCGTCAAAAGCTGTCAAAATGCTATTGCCGGATTGGCAGCAAACCGGGCAGCGCCTTCACTTGTCCGATTTAGAATCGTAGGGGTTATTTCCCTTGAGCATCCGGAACCTGATGGGTGTGCCCCATAGGTCGAATGTCTCCCGCAGGCTGTTTACCAGATACCGCGTGTAGGAACCCGGCAAAACGTCTGGTCGGCTGCAGGACAGCACGAAGGTCGGTGGGCGCGTTTTGATCTGGGTAACATAGCGTAGCTTGATGCGCCGGCCACCCGGCGCAGGCGGTGGGTGCGCCTGTACAACACCATCCAACCAACGATTAAGCTGTGCGGTTGGCACGCGCTTGTTCCAGACTTCATAGGTTGCACGAATGGCAGGCAGCAGCTTATTCAGCCCCCTGCCCGTCAACGCCGACACGCTGATGATCTCAACACCACGGCTCTCAGGCATGTCGAGGTCCAACATCTCCTGCACCTTGGCACGAACAGCCTGGCCATCTTCCACCAGATCCCACTTATTCAGCGCAACGATCAATCCCCGACCTTCCCGGGCAACGAGCTGTGCCAAAATCTTGTCTTGCCGGTCCAGCGGCGACTGTGCATCCAGCAAAAGGATCACCACGTGAGCAAATTGTACAGCGCGCAGACCATCAGAAACTGACAGTTTCTCCAGCTTGTCCTGCACTTTGGCGCGGCGGCGCATGCCTGCCGTGTCATACAGGCGCAATGTCTGTCTATCCTGCTGCCACGTTACCGCGATGGAATCGCGTGTGATACCAGCTTCTGGTCCGGTCATCAGCCGGTCATCACCGATCAGCGCATTGATGAGCGTTGACTTACCCGCATTGGGTCGCCCGATAATGGCTATATTCAGGGTTTCGTCTTCCCCTTCATCTTCCTCTTCTTCAGGAATGATAAATCCGGAATGCTCCTTCAGGGCATCATAAAGCTGCGCGAGGCCCTCGCCGTGTTCTGCTGAAAACTGGATTGGGTCACCCAGGCCCAGGGAAAAGGCCTCGTAATAGCCATTGTCGCCGCCTTTGCCCTCGCATTTGTTGGCAACGAGGACAATAGGCTTGCCGGATTGGCGAACACGCTCCGCAAAGAAGCTATCAAGTGGTGTAACGCCAGCCCGGGCATCGATCAGAAAGAGGATGATGTCACAATCATCGACTGCCAGTTCTGTCTGTTCACGCATACGCGCTTCCAGCGAATCATCGGACACATCTTCCAGTCCAGCCGTATCAATCAACTTGAAGGCGAGGTCAGAAATCTTGGCATCGCCTTCACGACGGTCGCGGGTCACACCCGGACGGTCATCAACAAGCGCGAGCTTTTTACCCGTCAACCTGTTGAACAGGGTGGACTTGCCGACATTGGGTCGGCCAATGATCGCCACGGAAAACGACATGCTTTTTCTTTCGTAACACCCGGCGGGCGCTGCGCTTACCGCAGGGCGTGCAGGTCACCATTATCTGAAAGGATGTATAGTACGCCATTGGCGACTACAGGCGAGATGTAGTTCCTCTTCGGCATATCAACACCCCCCAGATACGTCCCATCATAGGGGGACAGAGAAACGGCAAAACCGTGGTTTGACACCAATAGCAGCCGGTCACCGGCCAAGACGGGGCCAGTCCAGATGATCAGATCGTCATTCTTGTCATTGTCTTCATAACGCTGCAGTTCCTGCAGCCACCTAATTTTACCTGTCTCGCGGGACAGGCAGACAACTTCATTGTCAGCCGTCAACACGTAGACATAATCACCAGCCACCCAGGGCGTTTGTGAACTGGCGATATTGTTTTCCCACACGCGCTGGCCGGTCCGCAGGTCAATAGAGGCCATACGCCCACTATGGCCAACAGCAAAGACGCGACCGCGGTCAATAACCGGGTGACCATCAATGTCATTCAGCGTGGAGATCGGTGTCGCACGCCCTGTACGGGTCAGCGAATCTGCCCAAAGAATGTGTCCATTGCGAGACTGCAACGCAAACAGTTCACCAGACGAAAAGGCTGCAACAACGATATCATCCTTCACAGCTGGTGTGGATGCGCCCATCAGCGCAGCTGCTTCTGTAATGGCTGTATGTTGCCACTGAATACTACCGTCATTCAGCCCCAGGGCATAAAACTGGCTATCGTGTGTTGTCACATAGACATGGCGGTCGTCCATCGCAGGTGAACCACGCAAGGCAACATCAAAGTCTGTGCGCCACTGCTGAATGCCAGAATCGGCATCTAGGGCTGCTGCGAAGCCTGATCCCATCGTCACGTAGAGGGTGCCATTCCGGTACCCGATGCCACCGCCAGAGGCAGAAGACTTTTTCTCGTCACCATCCTTCAAGGCAATACGCCATATCACCCGACCGGAATTCGCATCAATAGCCGAAATATGCCAGTTGGAATCCATGGTAAATATGCGGCCATTCGCGACGACCGGCTGCGCCTGGATGCGTTCGTTATCGTCGGAGCCTGCACCAACAGATGTTCGCCACATGGGTTGCGGTGACTGCCCCAGGGCAACGTGGTGCATGGCGTGTGTTTCACTGCCGCCAGCATGCGGCCAGTCCGTATTGACATAAGGACGGGGCAAGGAAACGCGCGTATTGCGCAAGACCGGATCAACCACCAACTGGTCTTCCAGTTTCATGACAGAGATGCGTTCACCTTCGATCACAACTTCATCGTCATCGCCACCACAAGATGCGAGAACAAGCGTCAATGCCAAGGCCGCCACCTTGTATGCATTAGCACCAAAGCGTCCTGTAGATTGGCGAGAAATCGGCAGAGACAATTCTGTCATGGTGTCTTCCTGTTAAAGGCTGGTTTTAGTTATTGCCCAGGGGTTCCACCCCAAGGTCCAACAACATCTGGGCAACGCGCTGACCTAGCGTTGTATCCTCTGGAGCGACTTCACGCAGTGCCAAGAATATATCGCGCGCTTCGTCGCGTTTTCCAGCTGAATAAAGCGCGTATCCCTGCATCTCAGAAGCCACCTGGCCTAAAGCACCACCTTCAGTCTCTAGTTCTTTAAGTCGGGCAACGCCTTCGTCGACACGCCCCGCGGCAACCAGCGTTGACCCAGCGTAGTAAGCGGCCAGGTTTTCGATATAGTCATCGCTGGTGGCCTGCGCGATGTCGTCATAGACCTTCACAGCGCCATCGGTGTTACCCTGTGCAGCAAGCGCCTGTGCTTCTCGAAACGCAGACAGCAAACCGTAGTCATCCATGCCACGCTCTGCGCGAATGGCAGCAAACTGGCGCGCGGCACTTTCCTGATTACCCGCAGTAAAATCGTCGACAGCAGCCTCAAAAGAAGTACTGACCTCTGCCGAGGTTTCCTTGCTTGCATCCTGCCAGTAATTATAGGCACCAAATGCGGCAATCAGAGCGACGATGACCCCCACGATTTTGGGCCAATGATCCTGCAGCAGGGTAGTCAGCTGTTCCTGGCGAACATCTTCTTCTACCTCGCGAAAAATATCTGTCACGCGTTCCTCCTTTGCGGCACGTCTTGCCGATAGCGTAGCGGGCGTTACACTAGCGCGAAGAAGGTGCTACGCCAAGCACCCCTGCGCCAATTCCTGCCTTTTGTCTCAGGGAAATTAGTCTTTCATCTTGTATGTATATTCGGCCGACGGGAAGTGACGGTCTTTCACTTCTTTTGCATAGTTGGCAGCTGCTTCATCAATGGCAGCGCCCCATTCGGCATAGCGCTTCACAAAGCTTGGGGTCTGGGTGAACAGACCGATCATATCTTCAGTCACCAGGATTTGCCCATCACACTGGGCAGACGCGCCAATGCCGACCGTGACGTTGGGCACTTCTTCGGTAATCTTGGCCGCCAATTCCTCTGCAACCGCCTCGATGACCGTGGCGAAAGCACCGGCTTCGGCGACAGCCTTGGCGTCAGTAATAATGGCACCCCATTCGTCGCGCCGCCGGCCACGGGCCGCATAGCCTGTCTGATTGGCTGATTGCGGCAACAACCCGACATGACCCATCACCGGAATACCGCGCTTGACGAGAAACTCTATGGTGGATGCCATTTCAGCCCCCCCTTCAAGTTTCACACCAGCGCACCCAACTTCCTGCATGATGCGGGCAGCGTTGCGGAAAGCCTGTTCTTTTGATTCTTCATAGGTGCCGAAGGGCATATCGACAATCACACAAGCGGCAGGCGCGCCGCGCATGACGGCCTGGCCATGCAAAATCATCATCTCCAGCGTCACACCGACAGTATTGGGCATGCCATGGATGACGGTGCCCACCGAATCCCCAACAAGGATCAGGTCCACATGGGGGTCCAGCAGCTGGGCCACCAGTGCCGTATAGGCCGTCAGGCAAACGACGGGCTCGCCACCTTTGCGCGCGGCAATGTCACGCACTGTAATGTCAGATGTCCGCTCAAACTTTGACATGGGTTACTCCCACTCAATGGTGCCCGGGGGCTTGGAGGTCACATCATACACGACGCGGTTAATACCGCGCACCTCGTTGATGATACGGTTGGACACGCGGCCCAGGAATTCGTGATCGAAGGGATAATAGTCGGCTGTCATACCATCGGTCGAGGTAACCGCACGCAAGGCACAGACATAGTCATAGGTACGCTCATCACCCATCACGCCAACAGTGCGCACAGGCAGCAACACGGCAAAGGCTTGCCAGATGGCATCATAGAGGCCGGAATTCCGTATTTCTTCCAGATAGACACGGTCTGCCTGTCGCAGAATGTCGATTTTCTCGCCTGTGATTTCGCCTGGAATACGAATGGCCAATCCAGGCCCCGGGAACGGGTGCCGACCAACCAGGTTTTCCGGCAAGCCCAGTTCGCGGCCCAAGTCACGTACTTCGTCCTTGAACAGTTCGCGCAGAGGCTCGACGAGGTCCATATCCATGCGTTCCGGCAAGCCACCCACATTGTGGTGCGACTTTATCGTCGCGCTGGGACCGCCATGGAAAGACACAGATTCAATTACGTCCGGGTAAAGCGTGCCCTGTGCAAGGAAGTCTGCCCCGCCAACGGCATTAGCTTCTTCCTCGAAGACATCAATGAAAGTGCCACCGATAATCTTGCGCTTTTGTTCCGGGTCCGTCACGCCATCGAGCTTGGAGAGGAATAATTCACCCGCATCTGCCACCCGCAGCGGTACGTTGTAATGGTCGCGGAAATGTTCAATGACCTGATCGGCCTCGCCATGGCGCAATAGGCCTGTATCCACCAGCACACAGACAAGCTGCTCACCGATCGCTTCGTGCAACAAGGCCGCCACAACGGATGAATCCACCCCGCCTGAGAGACCGCAAATCACGCGTTTGTCGCCCACTTGCTTGCGTAACGCCGCTATTTCATTTTCCAGGAAGGCTGCCATGGTCCAGTCACCACTACAGCCAGCAATCTTGTGGACAAAGTTACTCAGCAGTTTGGCGCCATCGGGCGTGTGCACCACCTCGGGATGGAATTGCACGCCGTAATAGCGGCGATCTTCATCCGCAATGGCCGCAAAGGGCGCATTGTCACTGACCCCGACAACCCTGAAGCCTTCGGGAATGGCTGTGACTGTATCGCCATGGCTCATCCAAACCTGGTGGCGTTCACCCTTGGACCAGATCCCGTCGAAGAGGTCGCAATCTTCTGTGATATCCAGGAAAGCACGACCAAATTCACGATGGTCGGCATTTTCGATGGTACCGCCAAGATGGTCCGCCATGGTCTGCTGGCCATAGCAGATGCCTAACACTGGCACACCCCGATCAAACACACAGGCAGGTACCCTGGGTGTATCTATATCGAGTACCGATGCAGGACCGCCAGACAGGATGATCGCTTTGGGGTCAAAGTCGTCGATCATGCCGTCGATTTTGTTGAATGGAACGATCTCGCAATATACACCGGCTTCACGCACCCGCCGGGCGATAAGCTGCGTTACCTGCGAACCAAATTCTACAATGAGCACATGTTCAGTCATGGCGCGGAAACTAGTTCACACGGTCCATAACAGCAACGAAAAACCCATCTGTTCCGTGAGTTGCAGGTGTCATCAGCAAACATTCACTCAGAAGCGATTGGCTGGGTGGTAAATTGATCTCAGTGAATCCGGGTAGAGTATCGTAAGCCGCCAGTGAATAGTTACGATGCTCCTCCAAAAAAGACATGATCCGCTGTTCGTCTTCTTCCGGCAGTATGGAGCAGGTGATGTAAACCAACTGGCCACCCGGCTTCACCAATTTAGCTCCCTCCACCAGAATCTGCGCCTGCGTTTCCACATACTTGGCCACCAATTCTGGAGACTGGCGCCAACGCTGCTCCGGGTTGCGCCGCCACGTACCAGTACCGGAACATGGCACGTCCAAAACCACCCGATCAAACACATTAGAAGTATCCTCTAATGAATTGATTAATTGAATATTTCTTAATTTCTGACGTTGCGCCCTAGGCACCAGTCTACTCAATCGATCGGGGTCCTGGTCATGAGCAAAGACCTGCCCCTTGCCATCCATTAACTGTGCAATTGCCAGCGACTTCCCCCCTGCCCCAGCGCAATAGTCTAACACCTGCATGCCGGGTTGCACGCTACAGGCCAGCGCCGCTAATTGGGCGCCTTCGTCCTGAATGTCGACCAGACCATCGCGAAATAGTTTGTGTTGCTGCAGATTTGGTTCGTCGTTCAATCGCAGACCAAATGGTGAGAACGGCGTTGGCGTTGACCCGTGAAACGCAGATGCCACTTTGTCCACAGATCGCCTGGTCGTATTGACCCGGACATCCAAAGGTGCCCGTGCCTCCAGCCCTTCCAGTTGCTCAGGCAACGTGTCACCGAATCGTTCTTCCAAGCGCCCGTACAGCCAATCTGGAACGTTGCGCTCGACCCATACAGGCCGATCTGGCCGTGCCAGAATATTTCGAGCTGTTTCAGCGAATTGTTGCTCTTCTTCGCTCAGCGGCTCTGGAGCAAATTTTGCGCCGGAAAACAGAATATCCACTTCATCGCTGGATTTGCCAAGCAATTGAGCCAGCGAGAGCTTACGCCCGTCTAGAGCATGCCCAGCCTGCTGACAGACCCACGTGAACAGCCCGAATTGCCGCATGATGGTATAAAACTGCTCGCGAACAGCACGCCGATCCTTGGAGCCAGCATATCTGCGCTTGGAGAAATAGTGCCGCACCATCTGGTCGCCAGCCGGGCCGCCGGCCTCCAGCGTGCCAAGATAACCTTCAACCAGTTCGATGACCGCCTGAAGGCGTGCGGAAGGTGTCATTAGCAGTTCAGCCTATGATGGACCCGGATAGTTCGGTGACTCACGTGTGATGACCACATCGTGCACATGGCTTTCGCGAAGACCAGCATTGGAAATACGGACAAATTCGGCCCGTTCCTGCATCTGTTTGATGGTTTCCGCACCCGTGTAACCCATGGCCGCCCGCAGGCCGCCGGTCAGCTGGTGAATAACACTGGAAACAGGGCCTTTGTAAGGGACCTGACCTTCAATACCTTCGGGCACCAGTTTCATGGTGTCCTTGATATCGTCCTGGAAGTATCGATCTGCGGACCCACGCGCCATGGCACCTACAGAACCCATACCCCGGTAGCTCTTGTAGGAACGCCCCTGATACAGGAACACTTCACCAGGTGCTTCTTCCGTACCGGCCAACAGAGAGCCGATCATCACGCAGCTGGCACCGCCCGCGATGGCTTTCGCAACATCACCAGATGTTTTAATGCCACCATCGGCGATGAAGGGAATACCGTTTTTCTCAGCGACGTCCTTAACGTCCAAAATCGCTGTCAACTGCGGCACGCCGATACCGGCAACAATACGCGTTGTACAGATGGAGCCCGGACCAATACCAACCTTGAGGCCATCTGCCCCGGCATCGATCAAATCCTGCGCAGCAGCAGCGGTGGCAATATTGCCTGCAATAATATCTACCGGGCAGAGCTTCTTCATCCGCCGTACTGTTTCAAGCACCTTGGCCTGCTGACCATGCGCCGTATCGACAACGATGGCATCAACACCAGCCTCGACCAATGCCTGCATGCGTTCGATAGCTTCATCACCAACGCTGACGGCAGCGCCAACCCGCAGGCGACCTTGTTCATCTTTACAGGCATCAGGGTGCAGCTGCGCCTTTTCGATATCCTTAACAGTGATCAAACCGACGCAACGATAGGCGTCATCAACCACTAGCAGTTTTTCGATACGGTTTTGATGAAGCATCCGTTTGGCTTCATCCTGACCGACATTTTCTTTCGCGGTGATCAACTCCCGGGTCATCAGCTCGCTGACGGGCTGGTCAAGCTGGGTCGCAAAACGAACATCACGGTTGGTAATGATACCAACAAGCTTGCCATCGGCAGGTTGCGTCACGGGAATGCCGGAAATCTTGTACCGGTTCATGATTTCCAGCGCATCCGCCAGAGACTGGTCAGGACCAATCGTGACAGGGTTGACCACCATGCCCGATTCAAACTTCTTTACCTTGGAGACTTCGCTGGCCTGTTCTTCAACCGTGATATTCCGGTGCAGAATGCCCATGCCACCCGCCTGGGCAATAGCGATAGCCAACCGACCTTCGGTGACTGTATCCATCGCTGCAGAGATGAGTGGAATGCCAAGTTCGATATTTCGGCTGAGGCGCGTGCGTGTATCAACCTCTTTGGGCAGGACATTTGACGCCTGGGGAACCAGCAAAACGTCGTCGAAAGTAAGCGCTTCCTTGATAGCCATCTACATTCCCATATTTGCCAGCCCGCTGGGGTGCATGCCCCCTGGGGCGAATTGGCGCGGACTATGCCATGCGAGCCCCGCCAGAAACAAGGCCAGATTAGGCCTTATGACGAATCATTTTCGTTTTCTCCCTTAAAGCCCAGGGCTACGACATAGGCTTCCGCTGAATCCTGCCTGCTGGCCTTGGGTTTCGCATGATGAACCGAGGTAAAATGCTGCTTCATGCTGTTGAGCAGCTCATTCTCTGCGCCGCCTTTCAGCACCTTGGCCACAAAATGCCCACCCGGATTCAGCACTTGAACGGCAAAGTCGAGCGCTACTTCACACAAAGCCATAATCTTCAGGTGATCTGTCGCCTTATGGCCAGAGCTTGATGCAGCCATATCACTCATGACCACATCGGCCTTGCCACCCAACAATTCCTGCAGACGGTCAGGTGCATCTTCGGCCAAAAAATCCATGACTTCGAGGGTGACGCCAGTAATCGGCTCAATCTCCTGCAAATCGATCCCGATAATCTTGCCCTTTGGGCCCAGTTTCTCTGACGCCACCTGACACCAGCCGCCGGGGGCAGCTCCAAGGTCAACCACCGTGGCCCCACGCTTGAAGAAATGGAATTTGTCATCCATTTCCTTGATCTTGAAGGCAGCACGAGACCGATAACCCTGGCGTTTGGCTTCTGCCACATAAGGGTCATTTAGCTGGCGTTCGAGCCACTTGGTCGACGAAAGTCGCCTGCCCCGAGCCGTCTTCACCCGCGTGTGTAATTGTCTGGTTGGCGCTGCAGAGGTATCTGTTTTTCTCTTGCCCGCCTTACCGCCCTTACGGCGTACCGGTCTAGGCATTGGCTGCTGCTTCCTCGGCTTCAGCCATCAGGTCGAGCAACACGCCCTCGCGCAACCCTCTGTCTGCCACCCGAAGGCGTTCGCAGGCCCAGGTGTTACTGATGGCCTCCCAGATCGCACAACCCGCGACCACCAGATCCGCGCGCTCGACCCCAATACAGGGCTCTGCAACGCGTTCCTCATAGGTCATAGAGGCCAATTTGTGAGAAATGCCATTGATGTGATCACGCTCAATCCAGAGCCCATCAACCCTGTTTCGGTCATAGCGTTGCAGCCCCAGATAAATACCTGCAACAGTCGTTACGGTGCCCGACGTACCGATCATTTGCACCTGACCATTCTTGATGAAGGCGCTTAACCGATGTCGCGCTTCAAACGGCGCTAGTCGCCGCTCAACATCGGCCACCATGTCGGCATACATATTTTCAGAGATATTGCCGCCGCCATATTCTTCTGCCAAAGACACAACACCACAGGGCATGGACGTCCATTCCAGAATCTGGAACTCACCAGGTTGATCAATGGTCGCCCAGATCAGTTCTGTACTCCCACCGCCAATATCGAAAACAAAGGCATAGTCCGAATCGTCATCGAACAGTGAGACACAGCCGGACACAGCCAGGCGCGCTTCTTCGGCGGCGCTGATTACCTCAAGCTCTATGCCTGTTTCTTCCAGTACGCGCTCGGTAAAGTGTTCTCGATTGGAGGCATAGCGACAGGCTGCCGTCGCCACGCTATGCGCATGGGTAACACCTTGCTTTTCCATTTTCTCGGAACAGATTTTCAGTGCTTCGATTGTCCGTTCAATAGCGCCTTCTGAAAGCTCACCATTGGCGCTAACCCCTTCTCCCAGCCGCACGATGCGAGAAAAGGAATCAATCACCCGAAAACCATCAGGTGTCGGTCGTGCAATCAGCAAACGGCAATTATTGGTACCCAGGTCAATTGCGGCATAGACATTGTTGCATGTCTCGCGCAAGCCGAGCGCTGCACCAGGCACCCCTGGGGTGCTTACATCTATGGCAGCGCGCTTGTTCACGGAAAGAAACACCCGCATCAGTTAAGAACCAACAAAAACAGACTTTAACGTGAAATTGTTTACAGGCAAGTCATTGACACATCGATTTGTCATTTCTATGTTGGCGCCCGATCAGCCGTTGGGGAATAGTATAACGGTAGTACAGCGGACTCTGACTCCGTCGGTCCTGGTTCGAATCCAGGTTCCCCAGCCAATCTCCTAAAAATAGAAATCACCGTTTACGGGCTGTGCAGCCTGCCTGGGCTTGTCTACAGTGGCGCCATGGCCGGAAACGAATTCATACTCATCTATGGCGCTGTGCTGCTGGCCGTTGGCCTTATAGCTGGCGTGTTAGCAGGCCTACTGGGCGTTGGCGGCGGTATTGTCATCGTACCAGCGCTCTACCTGCTCTTTCACCTGCTGGACATTGAGCCAACGATTCTCATGCACCTCGCCGTAGGCACATCACTGGCCACGATAATTCCTACCTCAGTCCGATCTGTCCTGAAGCACCGTAAGAAAGGTGCAGTGAATATGGACATTCTTCGACTGTGGGGGCCCTGGTTATTTTTTGGCGCCGCTGTTGGGGCTGTTAGCGCCGCCTATATTTCCACCGCGGGCCTGACACTGGTATTCGGCCTCGTTGCGCTCACTGTTTCCATCCATATGGCCTTTGCTAAAGCTGACCTCGTCATCATCGAGACGATGCCCACAAACGCCACCGGCAAGGCCATCCCACTGATTGTGGGGTATTTTTCAACTCTTATGGGAATCGGCGGCGGCACGTTGGGCGTGCCAATCATGACCCTGTTCAAGGTGCCAATTCATCAGGCGGTCGCAACGGCTGCCGGTTTCGGCGTGATTATCGCCGTACCCGCCACTATCGGTTTTATTATCGCAGGATTTGGAGAAGCGCAGCTACCGCCCTACTCGCTCGGATATGTCAGCCTGATAGGTTTTGCACTGATCGTGCCGGCAACGCTGATCAGTGTACCGCTCGGCGTAAAACTGGCGCATTGGCTGAACCCGAACCTGTTGCGCAAAGCGTTCGCGCTATTCCTGGGCCTGACAGCTCTACGCATGCTGTCTGATAGTCTGTTATGAAGATTTGAAACGACTGGTCACCCAGTCAATGGCGAATTGCTCTGGTCCATCTGGTCTGTTGGACAAGTGCCACAGCGATGCCAGGGCACCGGCATACACGACAATTCCGGATGCAATGGCTGCCCATAGTTGGACAACATAAGTTTCCTGCCCGACCTGCATCAGCACATAATTCACGGCCAACGCCATGATTCCCGTCGCAAAGGCGACACGCCATACCTGCCTAAGAATATCCAAGAATGAGACCCCAAAATCACGGACAATGAGGAACAATCCGACGAACAGTCCGAAGACGGCACTGGCCAACATGGCCCAGGCAGCGCCAACCATGCCCAGCATACTAATACCGATGAAGAGTAGCGGCAGCCTTACTCCCGTATCGATAGCTTGAAAGGAGGTCGACCGTGCCGGACGACCAACTGCGATATAGACAGCATGCATGTTCCCCAGTCCTGTCACCAAAATGCCGTAAAAGGCGAGAATCTGAATAAGCGGTACCGCCTCAATGAATCTGGCCGTCAACACAACGTGCACGAATGGCTCCGCGACCAGGGCAATACCAATACCAGCCGGCAAGCTCAGGGACAGAATCATCGCTATGGTGCGCGTATAGGCCTTTGCCAGCTTTTCCGGCTGATCGGCCAGGCGTGTAAACCCAGCAACAATTGCTTCTGACAGTACAATAACAAATTCGCTGGACGGCATATTGGCCGCTTCCTGGCCAACGTCATAGATACCGGTCGCTTCCATACCCACCATGCGCCTCAGCAGCATGCGGTCGCTTCGTCGGCCAAAGAAGAGAATGATGCTGCGCAACAACACCCAACCGGAAAAGCGCCAGATTTCCTGCCAGGCACTGAGCGCCAGTTTCGGTCGATAGGGATGCACAAAATAACTGGCAATCAGCAGCACAGTCTGCGTTGTCAGCGTGCCTAAGGCAATTGCCCAATAATTCAGCAAAATAACAGCCAGCGCTACGCCAACGCCAAAACCAACAAAGCGCGCTGAGCTGCGATAGAAAAAGTTGCGTTTGAAATGCAACTCTTTGAGAAGATCAACGACCCCGACATTGATGAAACCAAAAAACCACTGCACTTAGTGCATAAAGATAAACCAACCCCTCGATACGGGCGTCCACCCAAAAAGAAGCCGCAGGCCTCGCCAAAAGCACCAGAACACCAGCAATCAGGAAGCCCCGCAAAATCGTGAGCGTCCAGACCGTATCGTATTGCCGCCCGTCGGCCTCCTTGTGCTGAATGAGATATCCCTGAAAGCCCAACCCGGAGAGCGCATCCAACAAGGCATATATGGAGACGGCCATGGCAATGAGGCCAAAATTTTCAGGCACCAAAAAAAGAGCCAGAACGATGATGCAGATGAAGCCCAGCAGACGTGAAAATATATTTCCGGAGGTTAGCCACGCAGCACCAGAGGCAACTGATTGCCCCAGCGATTCTTGGCCACTTTGACCTTTGTCCTTCGACATGGGGCTTATCCCAACTTCACCATCTTGTGTGAAAGGCTTAATTGTACTGGACAATCAACACACTGCACACCATCTGAATAGCACGAATAACAACTTGCCTGCCCAAGCGTATTGTTGCAAAAACCGCTCGGCAACACATAGGCGGCTATCAGGCAGTGGTTCGATGCCATGCAATTAAGACAACAACACATTACTGCAATTGTCATTGTCTCGGCCCTGGCGCTTTGGCAGGCCTCCGGCCTGTTGAAGAGCGCCCCTGTACCAGAGGAAAGCAGCGCCGCCGATAACCTCACTGCCGTGCGGGTTGGTGTCTTTGACCAGGAAAACTTTACGGCCACACTGTCCATCCGCGGACGCACCGAAGCGATTCGCAAGGTGGAACTGCGCAGCAAGATTGATGGTCAGGTTGTTGCAACCCCGCCCGAGAAAGGCGACCGGGTAAAAGCAGGTGATACAATTTGCCGCATTGCCATCGACAGTCGCGCTGCACGTTTGGCTGAAGCAAAAGCGCTCGCCAAACAACGTGAGCTTGAAGCCTCGGCCTCCAAACGCTTGGCCGAAAAAGGACACCGGTCTGAAACGCAGGCTGCCGCAGCACAGGCTCAACTGGACGCAGCCCGTGCTCTGGTGACGCAGATGCAGATTGATCTGGAAAACACCGAAATCCGCGCGCCCTTCGACGGCATTGTCAATGAACGCCTGGTAGAAACGGGGGCCTATCTGCAACAGGGAGACCCCTGCGCCACGCTGGTACAGGATAACCCCATCCTTGTTGTCGGCAACGTTTCTGAACAAGACGTCTCTTCCATTACCAAAGGTCAGTCCGGCCGTGTGTTGTTTACCGATGGCTCCGAGACAACAGGTATCATTCGCTATATCTCGTCCGTTGCCAATGAGCAGACCAGAACCTTCCGTGTAGAATTACTGGTCGACAATACCGATGCGTTCCTGAAGGACGGCATTACGGCCAATGTGCTGATCCCCGTCGGGGACACGCAGGCACACCTTATTTCATCCGCTATTCTGGTGTTGGATGACGCTGGTGTGGTTGGCGTACGCACCTTGGCTGACAATAACCTTGTCCGCTTTAAACCCATACAGATTCTGGGTGACGGCCCGGAGGGCACTTGGGTACAGGGGTTGGCGTCACGTGAGCAGATCATCACCGTTGGCCACCAATATGTTGAAGAAGGGCAAAAGGTTCGCCCCGACTTTGGCAACCAGAACGCAGGTAGCCGCTAATGAATGCGCTGATTGATGCAGCGCTCAGCCGATCGCGTACTGTGCTGGCAACGCTGGCATTGGTACTGATTGCCGGCCTATACGCCTATATCAACATTCCCCGCGAAGCTGACCCGGATATCGCGCTGCCCTTCGTGATGGTGAATGTCTTCCATGAAGGCATTTCTCCGGAAGACTCAGAACGCTTGCTGGTCAAGCCTATCGAGAGCGAACTTCGGGCCATCCCGGGGATTGAAGAAATCACTGCCACAGCGTCCGAAAACAGCGCTACCATTGTCATAGAATTTGCGACCAATATCGACATCAAGGACGCGCTGGCCGACGTGCGCGACAAGGTCGACATTGCCAAGGCCGAGCTGCCGGAAGATGCGGAAGAACCCGTCATCGACGAGATGAACTTCTCCAATTTCCCCATTGTAGTGGTCTCGATTTCAGGAGACATCTCCGAACGCGCCCTGTTGCACCTCGCCCAGGACCTGCAAGATGACATTGAGGCCATCCCTGCCGTGCTGGAAGCCCCGCTCGTGGGCACGCGGGAAGAAGTTGTCGAAATCAATATCGATATCGCCAAACTGGAAGCCTACAACGTCTCGCAGGAGACGCTGATAGAGCGCGTTGCCCGCAATAACCGGGTCATCGCAGCAGGCACGCTGGACAATGGCCAGGGCCGCTATCCGGTCAAGGTGCCTGGCCTGCTGGAAACCGCGCAGGATATTCTGGACCTGCCACTGAAGGTGGAAGGCGACGCAGTTGTTACCCTGTCTGACGTTGCAACGATCCGACGAACCTTCAAAGACCGGTCATCCATAGCGCGCCTCAACGGCAAGCCCGCCATTGGTCTAGAAATCAAAAAGCGTATCGGCACCAACATTCTCGAGACTGTTGAGAAGGTAAAAGCCATTACCCGCCAACATGCGGAGCATTGGCCGGAAGGAATTGCACCCTACTTTTCCCAGGACCAGTCCTACTTTGTGAACGACCAGGTCTCGCAACTCCAAAACAGCCTGATCACGGCTGTGACACTCGTTGTTCTCCTGATAATCATCACGCTGGGTAACCGGTCTGCCATGCTTGTTGGCATGGCGATCCCCACATCGTTTTTATTTGGCATCTTGGTGTTGGCCGCCCTGGGGATGACCCTGAACACCGTTGTACTGTTCGCCCTTGTTCTGGCCGTTGGCCTGTTAGTTGATGGTGCCATCGTTGTAACCGAATTCGCCGACCGAAAACTGGCTGAAGGCCTCGACAAAGCAGAGGCCTATGCCCAGGCAGCAAAGCGCATGGCCTGGCCAATTATTGCCTCAGTTGCCACTACACTGGCGGCCTTTGTGCCCCTGCTCTTCTGGCCGGATACGATGGGCGAATTCATGAAGTACATGCCGGTCACTCTCATGACGACACTGGTTGGCTCACTTCTGTCTGCCCTGATCTTTCTGCCAACATTAGGTGCAATTTTTGGCCGTTCTGTCGCCTCGAAAACAGAAACACTGTCAGCCCTCGCGGCAACACAATCTATCGACACCAAATCCCTTAAAGGATTCACAGGGGTTTACGCCAGAACACTCAGCAAGGCCATTCGGCATCCCTTCCGCGTTCTTATGGGGGCTGTAGGGTTATTGATTGGCGTCTGGGTCTTTTTCTTCTCGCTGGATCGAGGCATCGACTTCATGCCCAGCGGTGACTCGCATCTTGTCACGCTTGAAATTCGCGCTCGGGGTAATCTGTCCGTCATTGAAAAAGACTCGTTGGTGCGTGAGGTCGAAGATATCGTCTCCCAGGTTGACGACATTCGCTTCGTTTATGCCAATGTCGGTGGCGCAGGAGCAGACGTTGACACGGGCTGGACAGGCGGCGCCTCCGCAGACCGCATTGGTCTTCTTTCCTTGGAGCTGGACGATTGGCGCACGCGCAGGCGATCCGCAGAAATCGTCACCGAAATCCGCGAAAAGACCAAACACATCGCCGGGATTATCATCGTTCCCAGCCAAATGGAATTCGGCCCCTCCGAGGGCAAGGATATCGAGATTGAGGTTTCATCCACCAATCTCGACCTCATGTACAAGACGGCAACAGATCTCGCCCGTTACATGGAAGAAGACGTGCCCGGCATCCTTGATGTTGACACCACCCTTCCCCTGCCCGGCATTCAGTGGGAAATCGCTGTCGACCGTGCACAAGCGCAAAAATTCGGGGCCGATGTTTCCACCGTTGGCGGTGTTGTTCAAATGGTCACCAATGGGCTTAAAATTGACGAAATCCGGCCCGATGATGCTGATGAAGAACTCGATATTCGTGTACGCTTCCCCGAGGCACAGCGCAGCATTGCCACTTTGGACAGGCTGCAGCATCAGACCAGTGAAGGCCCCATTCCATTCTCTAACTTCGTCCTGCGCACGTCTGAGCCCAAGGTCGGCAAAATCGAACGCGTTGATGGCCAACGGATCATCAGCGTCTATGCCAATACAGCGCCAGACTTTGTTACAGACAAACAGGTCGGCGAGATTGGGCAATGGATTAAAGACCAAAACTTCGGCCCTGCCGTCAGTGTGACCTTCCGAGGAGAGGCTGAAGAGCAAGCAGAAGCCGGCCAATTCCTGATCAATGCCTTCATTGTCGCCCTGTTTATGATGGCCATCATCCTGGTGACCCAGTTCAACAGCTTCTATCACGCCCTGTTGATTCTCTCGGCCGTGATCCTGTCTACCTTCGGGGTTGTGGTCGGCATGATTGTGACCGGTCGCCCCTTCTATGTGGTGATGACAGGCGTCGGCATTATCGCCTTGGCGGGGATTGTCGTGAACAACAACATTGTGCTGATCGACACCTTTGCGCATCTCAAGCGCGCAGGCATGGCACCTTTCGATGCCATTATCCGCACCGGCGCCCAACGCCTGCGCCCTGTATTGCTGACAACCGTCACCACGGTCATCGGTATCCTGCCGATGGTTACCCAATTGTCGATTGATGTGATCAACCGTGAAATAGGCTTTGGCGCGCCAACTAGCGATATGTGGGTGGATCTAGCCATGGCCATCGTCTTTGGGCTTAGTTTTGCGACCATGCTGACCCTGGTGGTCACACCATGTTTGCTCGCCGCCCCCTATGTGTTGAAGGAACGCATCGCAAAGTGGCGCGGTACATCGCCACCTGCAGACGCTGCTGAAACAGCCGCTGAATAAACTTAGTCAGCCTCGGACGGTGGCCCGTCTACTTCACTGTCATCTTCAGTGCCAATGCCTTGCAGGGCGCCTATAACAATGATCACAATATAGACCAATCCAAGTGTCATAAGCGTCGCCCAGAAGAACGAGGTCAACAAACCCACGAAAACCACGACACCAACGAGAATGGGCACCACATAGTCGCGGTCAATCCGGATATATTTGAAAGAATAGGTCGGGATTTGCGAGATCATCAGCAGCGCCAGAATGATCATGAAAGGTGCGACGATCGCCGGATCCTGGAAAGCATCTACGCCAAAACCAATGCTGGCCAGCATGGGTAATAGCATCAACATGGCCGCACCCGGTGCTGGTACACCGACGAAATGATTCTGGACCTCGCCGCTTTCCTGCGCGTCCTTATCGAGGATATTGAAGCGCGCCAATCGAAGTGCACAGCAGACGCAGAACAACAGCGAGACAGCCCAACCAAGACCGCCTAATTGCTGCAAGGACCAAAAATACAGCACCAAAGCTGGCGAAACACCGAAACAAATAACGTCAGACAAAGAGTCCATCTCGGCGCCAAACCGGGACGTACCCTTGATCATTCTGGCAACACGACCGTCCAGAGAATCGAACAGAGCCGCCATCAAAACGGCAACAACAGCCATTGACCAATTTTCAGCGATGGCAAAACGAATAGCGGTAACACCGGAACACAAGGCCAGAACCGTCAGAATTGTCGGCGCCAAAGCGCGTACAGGAATGACCCGCGGCAAAGGCCGACGCAGTCTTTTTTTACGGGGCTTTACCTGATCGCCGCGCAACGTGCTTCCTCACTTGCTTGTTCATCTGCAATGACGGTTTCGCCAGCAACGGCCAACTGCCCTACAGAGACCAATGGCACCATGCCATCATCAAGGTAAACATCGACCCGGCTACCGAAACGGATAAGGCCAAACCGTTCGCCTGCCTGCAGTGAATCACCTTCCTCAACAAAACTCAAGATACGCTGTGCAACCAGGCCTGCAATCTGAACAAAGGCTATTGTCTTGCCAGTACTGGTTTCAAGACACAGACTCATGCGCTCATTGTCTTCGCTGGCTTTATCGAGCGTGGCATTCACGAAGGCACCAGGCGTATAGACCTTGCGCGTAATCGTGCCATCCATTGGCGATCTGTTGATGTGCACATTAAATACATTCATGAAGATACTGATGCGGGTACGCGGGGTATCTCCCAGCTCCAGCTCGGGCGGCGGCACAACGATCTTGATCAATTGCACCACCCCATCTGCCGGACTGATGACAAGTCCCTGACGTGTTGGTGTATGACGTTCTGGGTTGCGGAAGAAATAGAGGCACCAGACCGTTAGCACCACACCAACAAAGCCCAATGGAGCCCATAACCACCATAGCAAAATGCCTAAAACAGCGAAGATAGCTGCAAAGCGGTACCCTTCGGGGTGTACCGGCACCATTACCGATTTGACACTGTCGACCACGCTCATGGCTGTGCTCTATTCCTCATTGTTAGATAACGTCTGCAAGGTCTTCCAGGCGCCTTGCCACTTCTACTGCTTCCTGCTGTCGCTGCCACATACCCAAATAGGCGCCACCTTCAATAGCAACCAGTTCTGCATGTGTCCCCCGCTCAACGATCCTGCCTTCATCCAGCACGATAATTTCGTCCGCGTCCACAACAGTCGACAATCGATGCGCGATCACCAATGTCGTCCGATCCTGCGAGACACGTTTCAGCGCCGCCTGAATATCTTTTTCTGTATTGGTATCAAGCGCTGACGTTGCTTCATCGAGCAGCAGGATTGACGGGTTTTTCATAATCGTCCGAGCGATAGCGATGCGCTGCTTTTCGCCACCAGACACCTTCAGGCCGCGCTCGCCTACATTGGTGTCATAGCCTTCGGGTTGGGCGGCAATAAAGTCGTGGATCGATGCCAGCCTGGCGGCATCTTCAACCGCCTGTGGGTCCGCAGAAGGGTTCCCATAGGCAATGTTATAGGCAACGCTGTCGTTAAACAGCACCGTATCCTGCGGCACGATGCCGATAGACGCCCGAAGGCTGTCTTGCGTTACATCAGAGATATTCTGACCATCGATCAGGATACGACCATCTCTCACATCATAAAAACGGTAGAGCAACCGCGATATGGTCGACTTCCCTGCCCCGCTATGACCAACGATGGCCACGGTTTTGCCTGCAGGTACTGTAAAGCTGATATCGTGCAGAACGGTTCTGCGCGGGTCATAGGCGAATTGGACATTCTCAAAACGAACCTCACCGCCTGTGCAGTGCAGCGGCTGAGCGCCCGGCCTGTCGACAATTTCGCGTGGCTCGGCCAACAGGCGGAACATGGCCTCCATGTCGATCAGAGACCGTTTCATTTCACGGTAGACCATGCCGAGGAAACCCAGCGGCATAAACATCTGCGCCAACAACATGTTGACGAAGACAAAGTCGTCGATCCCATGACGCCCCTGTACCAGGTCATTGGCCGACATCATCATGACCAGCACCAGTCCAACGGCGATAATGGCGTTCTGGCCAATATTCAACCCAGACAATGTCGTTTGATTTTTGACGGCGGCCTGTTCATAGCGCTGCATCGCCTTATCGAACCGACTGGCTTCATGCTCTTCATTGCCGAAATATTTTACCGTCTCGAAATTCAGCAGGCTGTCGATGGCCTTTGTATTGGCTTCGGTGTCCTGCTTGTTCATTTCGCGGCGGAACTGGATGCGCCACTCCGTCACAGAAAATGTGAAAGCAATATAGGCCACGATAGTAATGACGGTTGCCACCGCATAGCGCCAATCGAGGATGACATACATCATCACCGAGACAATGCAAAGCTCCAGCAGGGTCGGCAGAATATTGAACAACATGAAGCGCAACAGGAAGTCGATGCCCTGGGTCCCGCGCTCAATAACGCGGCTCAGCCCACCCGTGCGACGGTCCAGATGAAAACGCAACGACAATGTGTGGAGATGCCGGAAGACCTCCAGAGCAATGCGACGCAAGGTCTGCTGGCCGACACGCGCAAAGACAGCATCGCGCAATTCGCCAAACGCTGGGGATGCCAGCCGAGCAATGCCATAGCCAACAATCAGGAAAATCGGCGCCACGATAGCAGCTTGTTCCATCAGGCTATCATCAGCACTGAGGACGGCAATGATCTCCTTGTAGATATAAGGAATACCCACCGTGATGCATTTGGCAGCAACAAGGCAAAGAATGGCAGCCACGACACGCTGTTTCATGGCCCCTTCACCTTGCGGCCACAAATAAGGCAGCAGCTTACGGACAGTTTCCCAGTGATTGTGGTCTTCTAGATCCGGCGTTTCGTGGCTGGCAGGGCGCATAGATTCCTGACTGTGCTGGCGTGGTTGATCCGTCGGTTAGAGACGAACCATAAGAATGATGATCAACGCTTATATCGCGGATGCGCCTGCAAGATAACAGCAATTTTGCGTTGGTCAGGTCCCCGCAGTGTCGTAGGCCTGCGCTTTGGGTAACAGGAATTTCTGACCTGGATAGATCAGGTCCGGGTCTTTGATGCTTTCATTATTGGCACGGAAAATCTGCGTAAACAGCACACCGCTACCATAGACCCGCCGTGCAATGTGCCAGAGATTGTTCCCCGGATGCACCACGACATGGCTTTCAGCCATGGCTATGTCTAAAGCATTTCCAGTATCGAATGGTTGCTCGACGCGAATTTCGACACCATCTCCATCCAATATCTGGTCAAGTCGTAAGACATGCTCACCAGCGAAGAGGTGATTGTCTGGCGAGAAACTCCAACGACCAGAGGCATCTGCCGTTGTATCGCCAACATATTCGTTGTCCAGA
>Ga0181566_10000136_pt1 | contig 50431 bp, 49 predicted proteins | sample 101ome_15_FD_133762 | JGI IMG/M metagenome (GOLD analysis project Ga0181566, IMG submission 133762) | Coastal salt marsh microbial communities from the Groves Creek Marsh, Skidaway Island, Georgia - 101402AT metaG (megahit assembly) | ecosystem: Environmental > Aquatic > Marine > Intertidal...
AATTAAGGAGGTTTCATAATGGCAGATTTATCTGGAAAAGTTGCATTAATCACCGGCGCAAGCAGAGGAATTGGGCAGGCAATTTCACTCATTCTTGGAAAAAATGGAGCAACAGTCATAGGAACTGCTACTAGTGAATCTGGTGCTAATGCGATATCCAAAACATTTCAAGAAAATAGTATCACCGGAAAAGGATTTGCCTTAAATGTGACTGATAATAATCAAATAGAAGATCTTATGAAATCTATTTCTGATGAATTTGGATCTGTTGACATTCTTATTAATAATGCAGGAATAACGAGAGATAATTTACTCATGAGAATGAAGGATGATGAATGGAATGAAATCATGAACACCAACTTAGCATCGGTCTACAAAATGTCTAAAGCAGTTCTTCGTGGCATGATGAAGAAAAAAAGTGGAAGAATCATCTCGATAGCATCCGTAGTCGGTGCGATGGGTAATGCTGGCCAAACTAATTACTCTGCCGCTAAAGCGGGCATCATGGGTTTTACCAAATCTCTTGCCAGAGAAGTGGGGCCAAGAGGCATAACTGTCAATGCAATTGCTCCAGGCTTTATTAAAACGGATATGACAGATGCATTACCAGAAGAGCAAAAAGAGTTTCTTGCCAATCAAATCCCCTTGGGAAGATTAGGGACAGTTGAAGAGATTGCAAAATCTGTTTTATTCTTGGCAGGAGAATCAGGGTCATATATTACTGCTCAGACTCTTCATGTCAATGGCGGAATGTATACCGTTTAATTTCTTCTTTTCTTAAAAAAATCTTTCAATATTAATGAGCAGTCTCTCTCTAATACGCCGCCTTTAATTTCTGGAGTATGGTTAAAGCATTCTTGCTTATGAAGTTTAATTGATGAGCCACAAACACCTGTCTTAGAATCGTAAGCCCCAAAAACTAATCTTTGGATACGCGAATGTACAATTGCCCCATAACACATTGCACATGGCTCAAGGGTAGTATATAAGGTGGCACCTATTAATCGATAATTACCAACTTTTTTTGCAGCATTTCTTAATGCATTAATTTCTGCATGAGAAGTTGGATCGTTTTGAGAGATAGACTTGTTATGTGACTTTGCTATGACCTCGCCATTCATGACTATAACTGCACCAATAGGGACTTCATTCATCATTTTTGATATTAGGGCCTCTTGAAGCGCTAATCTCATGAATTTTTCATGAATGTCAAAATTTGTCATTTCTGAATTACAACGTAATTAGCTATATAATGATTGTTTAAAAGCTTATTAACATATCAGTAAGCTTAACTAATCATTCTTACAATGTGAAGACCCTCTCCATAGCCAAAACCTGCTTGCGTGCCTCTAAATTTAGATAATGCCTCTACCGCCTCAATTGACCTAGGCCCAGGAAATTCGGAAATTTGTGATTGATAACATTTTAACGCCTTAAGCTTCTTACTAATATGATCTGAGATATCAACAACCCAGTTGGGGGTAAAATTTGGTTCAATATGCGGAGCATTCCAGTGAGTCTCCGATAGAGTTTCGTATGCCGCAACAATTTCAATATCTTTTCCTGCTCCAACAGGACGAGTAACCACCATAACACTGTCAAATATTAAACGATGGTCAATATGACGATCTGGATAGGGACAGAGGACTATATGTGGATTAAAGTCATTAACTACCTTAGAAATTCTCGCATTCAATTCATGAAGTGGTTGATCACCAATCATAGTGGCAGGAATTTCTAAAAATGTCGACTTTTTAACACCCAGCAAACTAAATGCTGAATAAGCTTCTGAGACCGTTTTCTCATATATTTTACGACTATAGATTGGTGGTAAATGGCCTGATACTATTAATACAAAAACCTCGTCACCATTAGCAGAATATTTTGCAATAGTGCCGCCAACACCAAGAGTTTCATCATCTGGATGAGGTGCTACTACCAATATTCTTTTCTTATTTTTCACTATACAACCTTTGGTACTGGCATTGGAATGATAAACCTACCTACATCATTACTATATTTTTCATGCATCTTCATAATTGGTAAAGAAAAATTCCAAGCCAAAATCAATAAATAATCTGGTTTTCGATCATATATTGAATCAGATGATAATACTGGTATGTGGGTAATTGGAGTATACAGACCTTGTTTTAGAGGATTATCATCGACAATAAAATCAAGCATTGTTTCATCTAATCCAAAATGCGCCATTAATGTTGTGGCCTTAGTTGGTGCACCGAAACCAGCAATTGTTTTGCCTTCTTTTTTAATCGAATAAATCAATTTATGTAATCTATCACGAATATTTTCAATTCTGACATTAAACTCGCTCATTGTATCTACTTGATTCAATCCTAATTTATGTTCAAGTGCAATTAGGTTGTCGACTGAATTATTTCTTTTTATATCAGCACCTTTTTTTTGTACCATCACACGAATAGAGCCACCTTGAGGAGAAATGCGTTCTACATTGATAACTTCCATCCCAACTCTTGTAAACAGTTTTTCAAAGGGTGCAACTGTATGATAGTCTAAATGCTCATGATAAATCGTATCAAACCAGATGTTGTTATAAACGTCGACAAAGTAACCAACCTCTAGAACAAATATACCATCCTTGTCTAGCCATACTTCAACACCTTTCATTACATCATATAGATTATCAATATGTGCACAAGCATTATGAGAGGTAATAAATTTTGCAGCGCCATAGACTTTGCGCAATTTCACAGCAAGCTCGTATCCAAAAAAATCTGCAACTGTTGTAATACCTGCTTCAGAAGCTCTATTTGCGATCTCTTTTGCAGGATCAACTCCTACTACATTCATTCCTTTCTCTTTGAAGAAGCTTAAACAGGTTCCATCGTTAGAGCCAATATCTACAACTAAATCCTCAACCTTAAGACTAAAACGTTCAATCATATCTTCTGCATAACTCTTCAAGTGGTCAACAAAATGTGAAGATGTAGCAGATACATAACTATAGTTTTTTTGATAAAGGATTTGAGGATCAACCACATGCCCCAACTGAATATGGTGACAATCTTTACAAAAATACAAATCTAATGGGTAAATTGGCTCATCACGTCCTAACTCATTCTCAGTAAGAAAATCGTTCCCTGGTGGTGTTGGAGTGAGTGAAACAGCTTTAACTAAAACTGTACTATCACACATTCGACAGTTCTCTTTAAAATAATAATTAGATTGCATTATTGTTTTTTATGTATTTATATTTTCTGGATCGACCAAGATCACACGACGCACATCCTTCTCATAAGCCTCTTGATCTCGAGGATTGCGACTTATTGCCAGTAGATCACAGTCTTCAAGAAAAACAGTCGCATGATCTTCCATCGGTGGAGTAAAAATTAGTTCTCCAGTTTTTACTTTAATGCACTTCAACTCTTCATTACTATTAGTTGGACGATAAAAATAATTAAAAGATCCAGATAAAACATACATATAATGCCAATCTGTTAGATGGTAATGATTAGAGCGCACTGCACCTTTCTTAGAAGAAATAAAAGATATATTCTTCATCGGAAAATTAACAAGCGATTGAATTGACCCCCTATCATCATCATGTGCCGGTTCTAAATTAACCAAACCTGTTTTTGGCCACATACTTTCATCATCAAGCTTAAATTCTTTCCAACTTTTCATTCTTCTTCTCCATTAAAGTTAAAAATTAACAATATCATCTATTAATTTTGCTCGTTGCAAAATATTTTTTTTCTCAGTAGCAGCTTTTTCTTTATCATTCATTAATTTTACAAAATTTCGGAACATATCAATGAATTGTTCGGACTGCACTCCATTTTCAACAGTCTCAACACCATTCAAATTACGAATTCTGTATTGAGGTCGAAAATCTTTTGGTTTTGAAAATATTTTATCTGTAAAAAAAGAGCCGTCTCTAGCCCACAAATCAATCTCATTTTTATAGGCAACTCCTGTTCCCCATTCAAGATATGCAGTTATTTGCTTTGAGAATCGCAACACAGCTCTGCCTTCGCTATCAATTTTAGAACCTTGTTTTGTCAAAACCTCAGAAAAAACCACTTCTATTTGTTGATCTGGGAACAGTGCAAGTAATGCGGAAAATGCATAAGTTGCTACATCCCATAAAGCACCACCACAAAGCTCAAGGTTATTTCGGAATCCAGGCCTTTCTAGAGCAGGAATGCCGAATCGACAGACAACCGAGTATATGCCTTTACTATCATCTACAAACTTTTTAACCCTCTGAAACTGAGGATGATAAAGATACATAAACGATTCAGTTAAAACCTTATCCCTCTTCTCAGCAAGCGACACCAATGCATTAGTGTCAGTATAACTACATGTTAATGGTTTTTCGCACCATACATGCTTTCCAGCCTCAATTGCTAGCTTAGCTAAAGAAAAATGAACACCAATCGGTGTGGCAATATAGATAATATCAACTTCTTTACAACGAAGCATGTTATCTGGATTTTTCCAACCATAACAATTCCATCGCTCTGCACACGCTTCAACTACCTTAATATTTCGGGAACAGACGCCTATCAATTTAATCTCGTCCATTACAGATAATGCTGGAAGAATACGATTCTGAGCATGATTACCCAAACCCCAAACTGCAATATTTAACAACTTCACTTACTTGATTTTGGCCCTTTCCAATTATTGATAACTACTTGACGAGAGCGAGCAATAGTTAATGTATTTGCAGGGACCTCTTCAGTAATAGTAGAGCCAGAGGCAATTGTTGCTCCAGCATTAATCTTCAATGGTGCAACTAAATTACAGCCTGAACCAATATAAACTCTATTCGCTATGACAGTTCGATTAATCTTAACCCCATCATGATTACATGTAATCGTTCCAGCGCCGATTGTGACCTGCTCCCCTAAATCTGAATCGCCTATAAAGGCATGATGATTAATGCGGCAGTTTGATGCGATATTTGAATTTTTAATCTCTACAAAATTACCAATTTGTACATTATCTCCAACCGATACGCCAGGTCTAATTCGACCATATGGTCCAACAAAGCAGTTTTCACCAATTACTGCTTTCTCTACAATAGAAAATGGCTTAATCAAGGTTTCTTTACCAATAATGCAATCTCTTAGAATACTATTTGCACCAATTGTCACGTCATCCTCAATTCTCACATCACCTTCTATAATTACATTCAAATCAAATTTCACATTCTTACCGCAACTAACTGATCCATGAATATGAAGTAATTCTGGATTTTGAACCATAACGCCAGATGCTATTAGTTTCAGAACCTTTTTCAAAGAACTTTCTTTTTCTAGTTGATTTTTTTTATTGATATGATTCACTATTTTCTTATTTATATTTCTTATGATTTATTTATGACGAAGAGAAAATTGGGCCATACTTGTAAGCAACCACCAATGCTGGTGAGATGGATAATATTAAGGCAATCATACCCATTTCTGGTTGAAGTGCAGACCACACTGCCAAAGGCAAAACCCACAACAAATTGAAAAGTAAAACTCCGCCGGTTACCTTTAAATGACTTTCAGTAATTCTTGCAATATTTTGATAGGCATGACTTCGATGGGCCATATACCACCTTTTAACTAATAGAATTCTCATAACTTGTGTAACCGCTGTATCAGTAAAAAAAATTCCAAATACCGTAAACCAGGTCCAAATCGATATAATATTATTCATCGATGTAAAGAATAATAATACGCAAAAAATATATCCCAGAAATAAACTACCTGCATCCCCCATAAAAATAGTTGCAGGTGGCCAATTGAATAAAATGAAACCAGCAACTGTTGCGGCTATTAATATAAAAATAGCGATTATTTCAATAGGCCCCTGAGTCAAAAACATTACCAAAGCAAGAACTAAACTCCCAAATATTGTTCCAGAAGCTAACATTCCATCTATACCATCCATAAAATTAAATGCATTCATCATCCAGACCATAAAGAATAATGCTATGGGAACAATAATGTAAACTGGCAACAAGTCAAATAACATTGACTCATCATAATATTGACAGTACAAGAGCCAAAAAGCAAGTATCAACTGAATATTTAACTTAACTTTAGTGCTGAGATCTTTTAAATCATCAATAAAGCCGGTCAGCGTAGCAATCAAACCACCCACTAGAAGAGCCAATAATAATCCTTCTGTCAAATGCTGATGCCACGAAATTAAACCAAATGCTGATATAGATAAAATCGAGAAAATAAAACCTCCTCCTCTTGGAGTAGGCAAAGAATGAAGTGTTCTATGGTTTTTAATTGCCAAAATTTTATAATCGATAGCTATTTTTTTATATATATGTGTAAAAACTACACTAGCTATAAAAAAAAATATAACAATTAAAAATTCCATCTAATTGCCTTAATGATTATTTGACCTGTTAAAAATTCCTTTGACCCTTGTAGGATATCCTAATACCTGAAATATAGGTAAACATAGATTCAAAATTGAAAACTATGATGTTATAACCAGATTTTTCAATTAAATACTCAACTATTATAATCTAAAGTCTCAACAAGTCTCTACGCAATGGATACAATAACCTCATATATAGGTAATCTCAATAAAATTTAGCCCTTAAGTAAAAAGATAAAAAAATATTTACTTTAACCTCATAATTTCTATAATTCGCGTATTTACTTTGTGAACATCAAATCTCTCTTCAGCAATGCGAAGACTTTCAATCCCCATTGGTACAATTTGATCTAGGTATTCAACAAAAAATTTCATTTTTTCAGCTAATTTTTCCGCATCAAAAGCTGGCACTAAAAAACCATTTTTTCCGTCTATAACAGTCTCACGACAACCTGGCACATTAGTTGTTATGATAGGGAGGCCAACAGCCATAGCCTCTTGTGTGCTCCTTGGAACTCCTTCACGGTAAGAGGGTAAAATAAATACATGAGAACTACTTAACCAATCATATACATTATCAACATGTCCAGGATAGATAATTATTTCTTGTTCAATTAAATCATCTAAATTCTTTTTAGTTAAACCTGTAGGGTTATCCTCGTCAAGACCCCCCAGAACAACCAACTCTGTAGTCGGATACTTTTGATGGACTATCTTAATAGCATCTATCAGTTCGTAAATTCCCTTCTCTTTCAATAACCTTCCAACAAAAATAAAACGAATTGTCTTATTTATATCTGGTTTAGAATAGGGATAATCTAAAAGCTCTAAACCTATCCCACCAATAACTTTTACTTTCGATTTCGAAAATAGAGCCATTTTTGATAAATCTTTTTGATCATCAGTATTCAAGAAAATAATTCTAGTTGCGAACTTAAAACTTATAGTAAAGAGAATTCCCTGCAATCTCTGTAAGATTAATTTCTTAAGTCCATAGCCATTTTGACTGGCTGTATGAACATATCCCAAACCCTCTATGATGGCAATTCGTATAGGTATATTGGCAAAGCGAGCGGCAACAGTGCCATAAATGGCAGGCTTAATAAAATAACTTAAAACAATATCTGGCTTAATTGCTAGCATCTTAGCCTTCAATTGAAGCATCATTTTCAAATCATTCAACACATTTAGACTTGAACGGGACAAAATATAGTCAACCGGAACGGCGCCTAGTGTTTTTAAAAGTTGTCTCTGTAAATCAGAATAATCAATTGCGAAAGCATAAACCTCGTTCCCTTTCGCTATCAACTCTTTAATTAAAGGAATTCTAAATCCTAAAATACTATTAGCTGTGGTGCCAATCATTACTATTTTCATCAATTAAATATAGTCCTTAGGATTACATAGGTTGTCATCGCTTAGCGTTCAAATAATATCTTCATACTTGACAAACTCAGCATTCCAGTCTTATTTTTCTAATACAAGAGAAGGTTCAGAAAAAGAAATTGCTATACCACTCGAGATTCTATTAATAACCTAATAGATTATATTTTTCCAGAAATCTTCTAATAAACCTAGCCCTTATCATTTCGAATACTCAAAAATTATTCTCTTTAACTAAATTTGCGACTACAACCTGAGTGTTTTTCTAGATTAATGCAATTTAAATATTTGAGTTTATCTAAATCTGAATTAACCTCTATCAGAATTTTCAAAATTTTTCCTCATGCAAAGTCTCGATATTATTAACTAGCTCCAACCTCTTTCATATTTAAGGATTGCATTCCAAAATCATCTTCTAATCTTTTAAAATTAATCAAGATCTTTTCTAGGAAAGCAATATTTAAATCTGTATTCGTGCCAAAGTTATGAGGATGAAACCATAGATGAAATCCTTTTTTGTTAATTGCAGCATGATTCATAGCCTTTAAAATTCTTTGCAATCTTAAACTTTCAAACCGTTTAGAAGCTGGTCTTAAAAATCGACTTGATGGAATATTGACAATATTATCTTTATAAATCTCCCTATTGGAATAATTAGTTCCAGAAAGTGTAATATATGAGTCTATTAACCGACACCCTCTTATAATTTTATTATTAAAATTACCTGCCCTGGGTTTGTAGATGTAGTGATTCTCATTACCTCTAAATATTGTGAATCCTGCTTTAGAGGCATCAGCTATTGCACTATTATCATATTGATTCCTAGGAAAGACTAATGATGTAGTATGAATACCTAATCTAGAAAATGCAGCATTAGATGCATGTAAATCTGATAAAAAAGCATTTCTATTATATTGCTCTTCTAAACAGTAATAATGGCTAAAAGTATGGCTACTAATTTCCATATTTTCTATCTCTTCTATCTGTCTAACTAATGAATATCCATAATGATACGGGTCACTCTTCTCATTGTCACCTATTGTTGATAAATGTTTATAAACGTCTAATTTTGGATTTTTATAATTTGGAAAAACTTCAGGCAGATTAGCAAGCAATTCTTTTTTATTATCAAAAGTAAGCATACCTACAGTTGCCCATGAAGCGTGAATGTTATACTTGTTGAATAAATGAAGTATCTTAGGTATGGCAGCCCTACTTCCTAAGATATTTTTTCCATATTGTTTCTTTGTAAAAACATCATGGACGCCCCAAAATAGCTCAAAATCTAAAGATATGGTAAAGAATGGTTTCATTTAGGTATTATATTTCTCAGGCGCATAATCCTCATCAATAAGGACCGAGTGGTTGGGTTGTTTTTTAAAAACAAAATTATCTTTAAAACAAACAAAAAAAGAAACCCTTTAGATGAAGTATATGATTGATGGCTATAAATATTCATCTCATTATCGCACCATTTCTTTTTGTATAACTCAGATCCAATAGTAAAGTCATATACCTCTAATTTTTCTTCAATTGAATTCTTTACCAAAAAATCCAACAACAATCTACCTGGGGAAAATTTTTCATAATCTCCTTGAGAAAAAGTGGGCATTAAATAGTAGAACCTCTTGCCATAAACAATGCCCAAGTGAGTTGCTAGCACTTCACCATTCAGTGTTAAGGATGAAAGATGTACATTTAAACTTTTACTTAGACCATCATACAACCCCTTGTAAAATGAGTATATATTTTCATTATCTAACAAATTTCTCACTCCAGTCAATAAATAGCGATCAGTTTTTTGCTGCAAAGTTATCTCAATAATAGCATTGTATTCATCCCGATTTGAAGAGATACTGTATTTCAGTTGCCCCAATTCAGACAATCTTCTTACCATTCTTGCGTTATCCTTTAATAACCTTTTAGAGACTACACTTGAAAGGTTGTCAGAAGACTTAGGCAATTTTAGAGAGTATGTCGATCCGGTTTTATTTACACAAGCAACCTTTAAAAAAAGATTATCTCTTTCCACAACTTTATGAGGGATTCTTTGCAGATTTAAAATATCATAAGCAGGAAGTTCATTAAGAACCATATTCCAAATGTCATTATAGTTTTTCAAATCAACCTTTGAAGAAACAATAGGTGTGTTGTAATCAGATTGCCCTCCTCCTATAAATTCAATTATTCTTGCACTATATTTTGTGTACATGCCCAATGGAAATATAGCTATCGCATCTTCATCATCAAACACAGTAATAATAAGTGGCAACATAGAGTAATTTTTTTTTCCAACAGTATAAAACCAATACTCTATCCACTCATATGTTTGGAAAACATAGCAACCATCATCACTTAATCTCTGAAAATCACTCCAGATAACCTCAAGATCTTTACAAAAATAATTAAATATTCTTATTTTTAGCTGCATCACAAAGATCCTTTGGAGACAATCCATCTAAAGGAAAGCAAAGAAGTCTTTCCCATTTTTTTAATGCAGATGAATTTTTCTCTATTTCCGATGAAGGCAAAGCTGGCCATGTATATAGAAAAACTTTATATTTCAACCCCCACTTGATCCATTCATTGCGTTGCTGAACACTTTTGGCAAATACCGGGAAAGACCAAGGGTTTGACTCTGGCCAAACTTCTTTGAAAACAGGAGATAGCTCATGAGATTTTGCAAATTCCTCCCATTCAGTCCATAATTTTCTTCTTTGATAGGATATTTCATCCCAATCAACTTCATTTATCAAATTAATAGAACTTTGACAAAGATATCTGTCCTCTTTCACTCCTTCTTGAAAAGAAAATGGATCTGAAAAATTAATAGCGCTGTATTTAATGCTTTTTAAAAATAAGGATAATTTAGGGAAATAAAAAGTTATTTTCTTTAGTCTATCAAATAATGAAAATTTCAAAGAAGGTAGAATATTAATATCTATGCTGCTTATATTGGCACTCCTGCCTTTTAAATACAATTCCCCACCATGGTTTATGTCTAAAAATTTCCTAGGAGATGCAATACCTATATCTCCATATGTTCCTAACTTTTTACCATTAAGCTTACCGCCATAACCATGCGCATTATCCTCGACTATTAAAACATTATACTTTTTAGAAAGTTCTTGAAATTTACCAATTAATTGAGGTTGGCCAAAATAATGAACAACTAAAACCGCAAATACATTATTCTCATCACACAGAGAATTCAGTTCATTCCAATTAGGTTGAAAGTTATCTAATAGATCATAAGTTTGTATATTTACATTCTCACTAGAGAGGGCATTTGTTACAGAATCACATAGAAAATTAGGAATAAGTACCACTTTATCATCCTCATAACCAGATAAACTAATTCCAACCTTAAGTGCAGTTCTTGCTAGTGAAAAATAGCTCATTCTATTCTAGAGTTGTAAAACGACCATGTTGTATTTTTAATAAATACATGCAATAAATAGAGCCCGCAACCAAGAATGCAAAAATCTGCCGGCCTGCAGGCATTAGGATGTTTGTATAGTGAATTAATGAGATTATAGAACCAAAGATTAAAACCAAAAGAGTTGCTAAAAGTAATACGACATATTTTCCGTAGCCTGACCATCTTTTATTAACAATAGATATACCTTTATGAAAGTACCAAAACAAACTAATTAACAATACAATGAAGATAATACTTCCCCCCATAATAAGAATCATTAATAGGCCCAAATCTCCAGTTTTTATATCATCTTTGAGAGTTGTCTGAGAACCTTCACTGAACCCTCCTATACCAAATATAAGTGCCTCTATGTCCAGCGAATAGATTGCATTAAGTGTATTATTAAATACATTAAGATAACTTTGATCAATAATAAATCCATCAAACTTGAAAAAAATAATTTTGTATACAATGGGTGAAAATAATAATGAAATTACAAAAATCAACCCTTTAGAAAGTCCCATTCTCAACTTGTTGTAAGGTAGAAGAAATATTGAGAAAAATATCATCGAAAATACCATAATCATTGAAGTTGTTGTAAATTGAATAGAGAACAGCAACAAAGAAAAATAAAGTAGATATCTATACTCTTTGTTTAAATTAACTCTAAATGGATCAAGATACCAAATAATTGCAAGGCCTAATATCATACTGGCCCCTTGAGGTCTCAACATTAAACTATTTGCAGCTTTAAAATCAACTAAATTTAAATATGACAAGGGAGCATATAGATCTAACCTATACCTACCATTTAGAATATCCACAAGAAAATTTGAAAGCCCTGATAGATTTAAAATGTTCTCAATAAAGATAAAAACCAAATTTATAAGAATTATAACTCCAACACCTTTTCTTATTTCCTCAACTCTACCTAATCCATATTTGATAAAAATGTCAACATATATATGCACTGTTAGAATTACTGAAAAAAGTCCATATAACCCAAACACAAGACCTTGCAATATATAATATAAATACACAAAAAATAGTGGCATATACATGGAAATTTGTAAATAGCTAAACTTGATACGCCCTTTTCTCTTTAACAATAAAACGCTATAGACAATCAATAGTATAGATTCTGACAACATCTTATCTAATTTTTCATAGCCTGAAATTGACGCTAATAATGGAGAAAACATGCCTACTAAAGTCACGAAGAGAGGAACTCTAAGAATTAATTCATTTTTTGTCATACTTTTGAGGAATTATTTTTTTGAGCAAAAAAAATTTGTTGTGACCCTAAAAATTTTTTTTACTATATTAAACTTTAATAAACTAAATTTAATTAGCCATAAAAAGTTGATTGAAGAAATTTCTAGAAAGGCAAGATAGCGTTCTCTTTTTTCTAATAGTCTTTGAGCCCTAATTAAAATTAACCTACTACTTATATTTTTATATTTTTTAATATGAACTAATTTAGAAGCATGGAATTCTAATAATCTATGTAAATTATGGAAGTACATAGATGAATCTTGAGAACAATTATTGTCATGAATTGTATACTCACCTTGAACACTAGGAATAAATTTAAACTGCGCTTTATTTAATGCTAAGTTTAACCACAAATCATAATCTTCTACAGTAACAAAATCTCTCTCTTCTGGAAATAATATTCCATATTTTTCTAAAAAAGAACTTCTTACGATAGTTGCTGATGTAGACAATCGATTCCCATACAATAACATTGTTTTATAAAAATCTTTTACGTAAGGTCCGTTTTTTAATATTTTTTTATTGCCAGTTTCAACATCAATCATCAACTCATCTGTAACTACCACATCGTATTTGTTTTCAGACTGCAAAATTGTTAAAACTGATGAAAGTTTTGTGGGGTACCATAAGTCATCTGAATCAAGAAAAGCAATCCAATTACCTTTTGCCTGTTTTATTCCCAGATTTCTAGATTTTGCAATAATTCCATTATTGTTAATTTTTATTAACTTAATACGATTATCATTAAAGTCAGAAATAACCTTATTAGTAGCGTCTTTTGAGTTATTATCGACAACTATAGCTTCCCAATTTTCATACTTCTGGTTAAGAACAGACTTTAATGACTTCTTTAAAAAGTGAGCATGATTATAAGTAGGTATGATTATGGAAATTAAAGGGTCCATTGTGGCATATATTGAAATTCTACTGGTAAATTAACACCAATATTTCCTTTGTTACTAATTATGAGAACCATTTATTACAATTAAATAATAGTTGGTCCAGTTCATCAATAAGATTATCGTCAATCTTAAAGCCTAAACTAGATAGCTTACTATTTGAAATGACTAGTTGACTAGTATCAGTTTTAATTGAATTATCATGAAAATTGATACGAGGTCTAAATCCCAAAACTATTTCTGATCGATCTGCAATCATAATAGCTAATGATTGAAGAGTGATTGATGTACCAGAAGATAGGTTTACAATCTGATTGTCTAAAACATTAGAATACAAGTAGGAACTAACAACAGAGCATATACTAGAAATTGGGATGAAGTCTCTTTGCAAAAACCGATTTGAATATACTTCTATAGTGCCATTTGTTACCACCTGACGACAAAAGTCATTAAATACTAGCATCCAACAATTTGCTTGAGGAGCAATTGGCGATCCAAGTGCATTACTTAAGCGAAAAATTGTTCCAGAAAGCTCTTGTTGATAGGTTTCACCCATAACGTAATCTTCTGCTAATCTATGTGTTATAGCATAAGGATTAAGGGGTCTTGGTAATAACTCTTCATTTATTTCACCTATCAGAGAGGGTCCGTAAATATGCACAGTAGAGAAATATAAAAACTTAGATACTCTGTTTTTCTTTGCAGCTTTTAATAGTCTTAGAGTTCCCAGACCATTGATTAACATTGCTTTTTCTGGATCTTTATCACAAGATTGTGAATTCATGGCAGCCAAATGAATAATGGATGAAATGCCTTCACAAGCGGTATTAAGAGAATGGTCGTCTGTAAGATCTATAGGAAAACCATTTGAATCACTTTCAATACTTTTTCCAACTCTAACTTGACAACCCAGGCGTTCTAGATGAGAAGCAATCCTTCCTCCCAAATATCCCGAACCACCAGTAATCAAAATCATTTAACTAGACCAAATCTTCCATGGGGCTTTTCCTTGATTCCATAACTCACAAAGCTCGGTTTTATCCCTAAGTGTATCCATAGATTTCCAAAATCCCTTATGCTTAAATGACATTAACTCTCCCTCTTTTGCCAATTTAGACAAGGGCTCTTGTTCAAAAGATGTTGAGTCATCGGTAATGTAATTAAGCACATCTGGTTTGCACACAAAAAACCCACCATTAATCCAAGCGCCATCCCCTTTTGGTTTTTCTTTAAATGATGAGATACAGTTATCATCTTTAATATCTAGCGCTCCATAACGTCCTGCGGGTTGAACAGCAGTCATAGTAACTTTTTTTCCATGACTTTTATGAAATTTGATTGTTTGAGGTATATCCACATCTGATAGTCCATCACCGTATGTCAAAAGAAAATCTTCATCTCCAATGTATTTTTTTGCTTGCCTAATTCGACCTCCAGTTAATGTGTTCAACCCTGTTTCCAACAAAGTTACCTTCCATTGATCACTTTCGTTTTGATGAACTTCAATACTATTGTTGGCAAGATCTATTGTCACATCACTTTGATGTAGAAAATAATTAGAAAAAAACTCTTTGATAACATAACCTTTATAACCCAATAAGACAATAAACTCATTAAAACCATGACTAGAATAAGACTTCATAATATGCCACAGTATTGGCTTTTCACCTATCTCCACCATTGGTTTAGGTTTAATATCAGTCTCTTCACTCAAACGTGTGCCAAAACCGCCTGCCAAAATTAACACTTTCATCAACACTTACTCCATTTATAGTTTATTTTGTTAATCTCTCTTCTATCCACTTCATTTGGATCATGTTCTATATTTGCAATATTGAGCAGCAAAGAAGGACCACTAAATAAGCCTTGAAAACCCAACCAAATCATTGGGGGTACGGTTAACCTATAATAATTGTCCTTTGAGATGATAACTTCCTGAAATTGAGGTTTTGAAATTTCTCTGTCATCAAACAATACGAACCTTATTTTGCCTACTGGTACCAACAAATTAAGTGTCATTTTCTTGTGGCGTTTCCATGCCTTTATAGCGCCTTTATCAACCTGAGAAAAATAAGCCTCACCAAAGCCTTCATAACCAACACTAGACTCTTTCATGGCATGCATTACTTGGCCGCCTAACGCATCAATAGTATCTAATTTTGTAATAATCACGTCTTTAATCATCGCTAGCCCAATTGACACCTTTAAACTGGGCGGCTTTTATGTAAAACTCAATTTGATTAATTGTAAAATCGAACATTGATTGCTCTTGCTTGTGATAATAAGCTTTATACCACTCAACCGTCATTTTAACTGTCTCTTCAAACTGAAGAACTGCTTGCCACTGGAGATCAAATAAAGCTTTATCGCAATTAAGCTTTAATAATCTAGACTCATGAACATGCTCTTCGTTGTTAGAAATATTATTCCATCTAATTTGATTCCAATATTTTGACATCTCATCAATTAGCTTACTTACTGGATAATTTTGATCGGCCGATGGGCCAAAGTTATAAGCCTCTCCATGATTTTTATTACTTTTCGCTAAATCAGTAGCTAGCACAAGATAACCACTTAATGGCTCTAAAACATGCTGCCATGGTCTTGTCGCGTGAGGGCTACGTATATCTACAGCCTTGCCTAACGCGCATGCCTTCATACAATCTGGAACTATGCGATCAATTGCCCAATCACCGCCTCCAATTACATTGCCAGCGCGAGTAATTCCAACTCTAATATTTGATTCTGGATTCTTAAAAAAGGATTCTACATAACTACGAATAGCCAATTCTGCCATACCTTTAGATGCACTATATGGGTCTTTGCCGCCCAAACGATCACTCTCTCGATAACCCCAAACCCATTCCACGTTGTCATAGGCTTTGTCACTAGTTATCATCACTGCAACCACTTTTTTGTTTAAAACTCTAAGTGCATCAAGTAAATTTGCTGAGCCAGTAGCATTTATTGTAAGTGTTTCAATTGGATTTTCGTATGACGGCCTAACTAAAGCTTGAGCTGCAAGATGAAATACAAAATCAGGCTGGACCTTTTCAACAAGCATCTTAATTGAATTCGAATCTCTAATATCAATCCAATGATTTTCGATTACGTTTGAGACGGCTGAAACTACAAAATTTGATGGATCGCTAACCTCCATATGCGATATACCAACCACTCTGGCGCCTAAATGCGCTAACCATAAAGAAAGCCAACTACCTTTAAAACCAGTGTGTCCAGTGACAATAACTGTCTTTCCTTTAAAACTATTAAATGAATAAGTCATTGTGTTTTCTTATTCATAGACGTTAACCACGTTAAAAAGCTTACTCTTTTCATATTCCAAATTAATGCTTTCTTTTGATACTCATTCATTGACTATTTTAGAAAACTCTATGGGTGAAATAGCCCGACATATATCATAAATTTTAACCTCGAAATAAAGTCATTCACCTAACGAAACTTTTTGCGATTTTATAATTTTTTTCACTATCTATAAAAATACTTTCTTCTTCAATGGTGAAATAGTTGGCTACCTTACTACCATAAAGAGTGCCTTTTTTAAAATTTGAGGTTTTACTGGAAAATGCACTATTTGCATCCTTGAATAGCACCTCATAATCACTAGTTATAAATTGAGGTGGATTTATAGAAACTAAGCCATGTGAGCCTCTTCGATATACCTCACTTTTAATTTCTTCAACTGTAAAGGCGGAGTCTGAATCTACTATCAGATTAGTGTACACTGCCTCTTCAAGAGTTTCTTTTTTTACAAAAGGTGACTGAACATACGAAATTACAGTAACCCCTTTGTATTCTTTATCATATATTCTAGCGATCTTATCTAAGGTTTTTGTAATATCAATACTTCTAATTGTATCCCTTTTGTCTCGTTTAAAAAATTTGATTCTATTGTCATCATAATTATCTGTAATTTCTAAAACTTCCTCGTTATCACAAGCCACTATTATGTTGTCCCACAAATCACTATTTATACAATTTTCAATACTATGTTCGAGTAGTTTTTTTCCTCCCAATTCCAAATTCCAAAGATTTTTTACAAAATCATAATCTTCTCTACATGGTATGACAATATTAATTGGTCTATTTCTAACTATATCATCTTTAATTTCATTTAGTTTTATAGCCCTCCTGGCCGTTAAAATTCGATCAGGTTGATTTGTTAAATTAACTTCATGTCTTCTGTAATAAAACAATGGTAAATTTACGTTATCACATTTATATTTTGATAAGATTTTGTTCCAAATATAATAACCATCTTGTGCTTTAAATTCTGTTTTATATCCACCAACTTCTTTAAGTGCATCTAGTTTGAATAGAGTACAAGCTCCATGAGCGGGGATATCAAGACTGTTATTTTTAGCATACACTTTCTCCCTTTTCTCTAATGCTATGATTTCATCATATTCATCTATTAGATAATAATCAGGAAATACAAAGGCTAATTCTGGATTATTAATCATTCGTTGCACCAAAACAAGTAATATATCATCATTGAATATATCATCTGCATCTAGTCTTATTAAGTATTTTCCTTTTGCCTCTCTAATGGCGATATTTGCTACCTTTATAAGACCCAGGCCTTCAGTTTTAAAAACTCTTATCCTGCTATCACCTTTAAAAAGGTTAATAATTTCTGCGGTATTGTCTTTCGAATTTTCATCGAAAATTAATAACTCAAAATTCTCATAAGTTTGCCTTAAGACACTCTCTATAGCTCTCTTTAAGTATCTTCCATAATTATGACATGGCAAATATATTGAAATTAAAGGCTGCTCTACAAGCATTGGGAAATTTGTTCCTTATATTTAACCAAATCATTTAATTCATTGGGTGTCATACTACAACTGTGATCTGGGCCAAACATATTTTTATCAATAGTGAAATGTTTCTCAATAATTCTAGCCCCTCTACTCATGGCCACAATTGGTGCGACTATTCCTATAGTGTGATCACTAAATCCACTATACTTACTTTTAAAATTTACGTTATCAAAATGTAAACTTTCTAATTTTGTAGGATAGTTAGAAATACAATATAAAAAATCTATTTTTGATTCGGCTTTAATTTTAGGGAGTTCTTCTCCATCCCACATACCAAGAGATACAATAAGAGGTCTTTTAGTAGAGATAATTTCACCAATTAGTGTATTGTCTTGAACGCTTCGAGATGCTACTTTGAATCTCTTTACACCTAAGTTTTTAAGCCATTCAACTCGTTCTCCATCAAATGCAGAAGCCATAAACTCTATGCCCACACTTTCACATTCATCCATCAAAATCTTTATATGTTCTTTTGTAAGTTCGGTTGAACAATTATATTCATACCACTGATTGTTTTCCTTTGTAAAAAGTGATTTAGCATCATATACTTGAAACTTTGCTACATCTGCGCCATTAATTTTTGCAAGTCTAATCAACTCTTTAGCCAATCTAATATCACCATTAAAGTTCTGCCCTATTTCAGCTATGATTTCAATCATTGAATTCTTTCCTCAACCAAATATTTAAAACTATAAAGCAAAAAACTGTATGTCCATGCAACCTTTTATCATCGTTAAGCATATTATTAACAGTATCTATGGTCATATTATCTGAAATGATATCGTGACGCCTTAAAAAAGAAGTCTCACCAAAAGCTTCATCTACTAAATCTTTCCACTCATTTTTTAACCATAACTCAATTGGCACATTAAAACCATGTTTTGGTCTGTTGATAATTTCATCAGTTAGAATATCTTTAAAAGCATCTTTCAACGTTGTCTTTAACCTATCTTTTTTTATCAAATCGTTATAAGATAAATTTTTTATAAACTTCAAAATAGATTTCGAAACAAATGGAACTCTAATCTCTACAGAATTTCCCATTCCCATTCTATCTGCTTTTTTTAACATTTCATTCGGTAGATAAAACTCTCTATCTTGTCTAATATAATCTTCTGGAGACCAAATTTTATTAGGATTATATTCTTTAAAGAATCTTAGAGATGATTTAGCTTTCTTTTGAATACTTTGAGAAAATAAACTCTTTTTATCATATTCAGAGGCATAGTAGTGCCAGGCCCATGCTCGCTTGTGAGATGAATATTTTTGCAACATTTTCAGTTTATCATCAACAGGAGCATTACTATTATGGAAGGATAGATCGTCTTTTGATGAATTGTCACTACCTTCTGAAGTGTAATCTATTTTGTTTAAATACTTATACCACATATAACCACCAAATACTTCATCTGCCCCATCACCAGAGAGTAAAACTTTTATGCCATCTTTTTGCGCATTCTTTGTTATTAGATATACTCCTAAGCCCGATGATACTCCAAATGGTTGATCAGAATAATGTACAAAATCATCTAAAATATTCTTAAAATCTTTTGCGCCTACTCTAATTGTTTTATGGATGGAGTTTATTTTTTTTGCGAATTCTTGAGCATATTGTGATTCATCATTATTACCACCATAAGGATCCTTACCTTTTTCGAAACCTATAGTATAAGTTCTAAGATTATTTATCTTTTTTGAAGCAATGGCTGCGATAATAGAACTATCAATACCCCCACTAAGAAAACTACCGACCTCTACATCTGAAATTAATCTACTTTCTATTGAATCAGTAACCTTGCTTCTAATTTCACTAATCAAATCTTTATACTTCTTTGGCTTTTCATGCTCTCTAGGGTCTATGTATTTTTTTATTTTAATATTGCTCTCACTAACTATCAGCATGCATCCTGGACTTAAAGCATAAACATCTTTGTAGATAGTGTTTGGCTCAGGTATCCATAAAAAAGATACATAGTCCCAAATTGCTTGCTTATTTATGTCTAGTTTTAATGGCAGAAAATCTTTAAGTGCCTTCAATTCTGAAGAATAAACTATCTCATTTGACGATAATTTAGAGTAATATAATGGCTTCTCGCCAGTGTAGTCTCTAACTAAATATAATTTTTTTAGTTTTTTATCCCATAATGAGATAGCAAACATGCCGTCAAGAAAATTAAAAAGCTGCTCTCCACATTCATCATAAAGATGGCAAATAACTTCACCATCCGAATGTGTTCTAAATTTATAACCCTTATTTTCTAAATCTTTCCTTAATTCACGATAATTATATATCTCACCGTTGTATAGAAGCACAATGCTTTTATCTTTGTTGAATAGCGGCTGAGTTCCATTTTTTAAATCATTTATACTGAGTCTTCTCTGGCCTCCATTAAATCTTCCATCTTCGTAATAACTCTCTTCATCAGGGCCTCTATGATAAAGCCTTGAAACCATTTTTCTTAAGATAGTATTATCTAACTTATTATTTAGGACAAACCCTGTTATGCCGCACATTGCTTTCCTTTTCTATGGCGCTTAAAATATCACCTCTTGTAAAACTAATGGAGTTTAGATAGTTTTGATAGTATTTTCTACACCTATCCAAATCTTTTTTATGGTCAACTGTAAATCTTATATTCTCTACTGCCTCTTGAGAAAAACTTGAAACAATAGTTTTATATTTATACTTTTCTAAATTATTCTTTATAAAAAGTGTCACATGTTCTATATCTTCATCAGATAAATCTTCATTCAATAAACTTTTCAAAATCTCAACTTTAAATACTTCACTATCAAGTCCATGCAATATAGTATCTTTGTCAAATCCTATATATTCAAATTTTTCATTTTTTAACCCAAGAAACATATCATCAATGTATCTTACATCAACAAAAGGCGAATCTCCACAAACTCTACAAACAGAGTTCAACTGATAAAAATTACTCGCATCTATATACCGCTGAAGTACATTATTTAAGCTACCTCTAAATACATTTATCCCTTTTTTTATACAAAAGGCATATAAGTCATCATCGCTTTTATCTGAAGATGTAATAACTGCGCATACATCGCTTTCTTTTGAAAGCAAACATCTCTTATATACAAACTCCACTAATTTATATTCTCCAAGACTCATTAACATTTTTTTTGGCAATCGAGAGGATGAAAGTCTTGCCTGAATTAAAATACCTTTCCTCTTTTGGGTGAACATAACTAGATTAAACCAGGTAAAAGCGATAGAAATTTATCACTACCCAACTTATTTAAAAAAAATACTTTAGATATTTTGCGTTGAATACGCAAAAAAACTTCCATAACAACTGGAAATATCTCATTTCCGAGTATGATAAACATAGACAAATACACTCTAATTTTCGAAATATAAAAACAGCATAAAGTTCGTCTGGTAAAGTGTTGCTTTAAAGCTTATTAGTTTTGGCACTTTGAAAAAAGACAGTTTATCTTTGATATTTTGAAGTATTCTAGCCTTGTTATAATTTAAGTAATCCATTACAATTTTTAAAGATAAGCTTTACCTATAAAAACTTTTTTTTAACTTAAGCTCAACATCAAACCAATAAATAACTTTGAAAAAAGAAAGTTAGTTCAAAAACCGAAAAACCTACTACTCCATTCCATAGGAAGAGTGTTGGTAAAGCGAAGTTAAATCGAGAACTTCCTTATAAAGTTTTTCATTGATATTGTCTCTAATTTCAGACAATTTTATACTTCTATCATTTTTATTTACTACCCTAGGTACCCTGGCATCTGTGTACGCTTTTTGAGTTGTATCGGTAGGATTTGTCTTTAAGAAAACGCTAATACGATCAAGAACAGATTCAGGCCTCGATAAACAGTCCTCAAACTTAATCAATAGAATTGATGACTTTTGTTGTGCAGATAAAAGCTTAAACTGTTTGATAGAATCATTAATCAGTTTATTGTGCATAAAAACACATTTTTCCATTTCATTTAGCTCTAAGTATTGATCTTCACTCCCAACAACATAATGAGGAAAAGTAAATTTATTATACTTAAAGAGGCAAGTGAAACTTCTAGGATCTTCCATATCAAATCGTTTGCCCCAACCTCGCTTATACCATGAATGGATTGTATCTATTGGATTACGAATTATCTCAATTAATTTTGCATTAATACCAAGCCTAAAGAATATATCATAATGTGTAAGAATATCATGAGTTGTAAATTGATAAATTGTATTAGATAAAGCTAAGTCTCTAATTACATTATCACCATCAATTTTTGATAAATTCCGTATAAACTCTTTTGGATTCGATGAGTTATGGATACTTGTCTGATCATCAAGTCTAAAATTAAGATTTCTTGATAACTGATAATTATAAATTCTTTCATTTAAATGAAGTCTCATAAAGGAAGAAATAGCATTTAAGTCCATACTTCCATTTTTATACATAGGTATTAACTGTTCAAGTGGTTCAATAAACTGTGTGTGGCTAACTCGATCCAATGATGCAATTAACCTACTTAGATTTGATTTGCCTGATCTAGTAACACCATCGACAAAGACAATGTTACTTGTAAGCAATTCATACTCACATATCTCTCTCTTTACTATTTCCATTTCGCTATACTAATACCCTTACTAAGAATCGATTTTCTTGAATTGGGTATCCCATTACCAATAAAATTAAATAAATTTGCTGTTGCAACAGCATCTACATTTTCATTTTCTAATCCAATTATAAGATGCTTTTCATTACCAGCGCCACCAGCTATTATTAAAGGTATTTTTACTATCTTAGCAACTTTATCGATAGTATCAAAATCATATCCAAAACCTGTGCCATCTTTCTCAATGGAGTTCAAATATAATTCTCCCACACCTAAGTTTTGAACATGCTCAATATACTGATCTAATGTTGTGTTTATTTTTTGCGCGCCATTATTTATATATACTTGACTTTTTCCACTTGTAGTTCTGTAATCTATACTTGCTACTATACTTTGAGACCCATAATGTCTAATAATTTGTCTTACAGCATTTGGATTAGTATATAGCAAAGAATTTAATACTAATTTATCCGCTCCACTATTAAATAATAATTTCGCCTCCTCAATGCCATGAACTCCTCCACCTGAAGCTACAGGTATAAATACATCACATGCAAGTCTTTCTAGTATTTTAGCAAACTCTTTGATGTTTTTTTTATCTTTAGAAGCATTTAAGACTATCAATTCATCCAAAGAAAAAGCAATATCCTTAAATCTATAATTTCTTTCAAGCCAATTTATGTCTCCAACTTTTTGGAGTCTAAAGTTTCTACTCTGATTAAATTTTCCATCTGCATAGATTAATGAAAATATTATTCTCTTTCTCGGCATCAACAAAACTTATCAATAAAATTTTTCAATAGCTGCAAACCATTAGTTTGACTAAGTTCTGGATGAAATTGTGTGCCGACCATATTATCTATCTCATACGATGCTATAAAATCTTCTTCATAATTGCAGATAGATTGATTTATATCAATATTGCTTTGTAATTTATAACTATGAGTAAAGTAAAAATCATTCTCTGCTTTTAAACCATCATAAAGCTTAGCATTTGGATTTGACTTAACTTGGCTAAACCCAACATGAGGCACTTTTAGATTTTTTATATTAAACTTTATGCATTCAGCATTAACAAAACCTAGACCTTGAGCACCTCCATCTTCCTCACTGCTATTACAAAGTAACTGCATACCAAGACATATGCCTAATATTGGCTTTTTATCTTCTAGGACAGCCTCACTTAATATTTCATCTAATGCCAGATCTTTAATTTTATTCATAGCATTTACAAAAGACCCCACTCCAGGCAAAAGTAATTTGTCAGATGATTTGATATCTTGATATTCATTTGAAGTCACTATCTCATCTACACCTATATATTTAAAAGCACTAGTTATAGATTTAATATTACCCATTCCATAGTCAATAATTACTAGCTTCATAAGCTAAATTCTTCTCCTACAATAAATCTAGGTTGCCATATTCCGTCTATTTTTTTAAATAAATCTTTATTCACGAATTTATCAAGTACTGCATTGAATTCTGTTTTTGTCATTTTGTAGTATTCTAAATAGGTATCTATTAAGTGATGTGGATACGCGTTGTCATACAGTTTAACTAAGTTAATTGCTTGGTCTCTCGACATGGCTCCTCTACGTATTTCAATACCAGCATCCTGTGTAGCTCTACCGAAACCAAACTTTAGATACATCATGTAAACATGTAAGGAATATAATGACTGGTCATTTTGAGAGAAATTCGTAAAAGTATCATGATTCCCATCTTCTTTTTCAATTAGGCCGCAATGGTCTTTAGCAGTAACATAGTTTCTGTACGAATCCCACGGTTCATAATACGACCAATGTGTGAAAGCTAAACCTTTTTTTGATATTTCCTCTTCTACGGGAAACTCAAAAAAAACTAAATCTGCATCAGTAATATCTCCATCATTTTTAATTCTATCAAAAACTTTTTTATGTCCGCCCTCAAGATAGACCCTCTTCATGTATTGAATATCATATAGTGGCTTATTCTTACTTTCAGTTGAGCCTCCATATTCAACCTCTCCATCCTCTCCATAAAATATTAACGGTATTTTAAAGTTTGCAGCTGTTCTAATGACTGCCGTCATTATTGCAATTAACCAGCCATAATAAGGAAACCCTTTTTCAATAAAACCGTACTTATTTAACCTATCCATGACAATTGGATTGCAAGATATATGTATATGGTTATAACCTGACTGAATAAAGTTGGTGAGATTTTGATCACCGATCTCTATTGATAATGCAGGTTTAACAGTTACAGCTAAAGGATTCATTCCATATTTATGCTTTAATTGATATGCAACATAAGAACCATCTTTACCGCCACTTACAGGAACAATACAATCAAAGTTATTATTTCTAGATCTATGCTTTTCAAGAAGATTCAAGAGCTCTTTCTCTCTTGACACCCGATCCATATGTTTTTTTTCTTCTTGCCACTGACAAGCGTTACAATGGCCTTCATCATCAAATGTAATTCTGGGTCTGGTTGACATATTTAGGCAACTTTTACACCAAAATATTTTTTTCTTAGACATATATTTTCTTATTATTAAAGGATAAATCCGTCATCTACAACGATATTTTGACCATTTATGTACTTACTCATATCACTAAGTAAAAAGATTAACGTGCCATTTAAATCTTTTGAATCTAGCATGCCTTTAGTTGAGCATTGCTGATTATATTTACTTAAAAATTCTTTTGGTTGATTATCTAAAATACCACCAGGGCTTATAGCATTTACCCTAATATTTCTACCTTTAAAATACTTTGCCATATATTTAGTTAGATGCAGCATACCAGACTTAATGGCAGCATATTCTATTGGCATCGTCATTTTTGTATTATCATAAATTTCGAATTTTGGAGCTATAACTCCATAAATTGAAGCAACATTAATAATATTTCCATAACCTTGTTTTTGGAAATATAATGAAAACAACTGAGATGATAAAAAACAACCACCTAAATTCATACCTAAACTCTTAATAAAATCATCGTATTCCAAATCAAAAAAATGTCTGCCATAATTTTTGCTTCTTGGATAGGCATTGTTAATTAATGCATCTATTTTTTTGTACTTAGAATTTACGTAATCAATACACTCTTGTAATGAGTATTTGGATGTGACATCAAGTTTAAATGTGTCAAATTTATCACTGGAAAATATTCGCTCCAATTCTTTTCCAGTATATTTTATTCTTTCTTCATCAATATCAGCAATGACTGCTATGCCGCCCTGATTCATTACTGCTTTAGCGAAGTCATTACCAATTAATCCGGCGCCACCTGTAATTACAACTACCTTTCCTTCTAAGATCATTAGCCTTCCTCGTCAAAAGTGTTGTTTAATATTGACTCTGCAAAATTAAAATCGTAGATATCGTCAATATCAATCGCTCTATGCTTTGGAACCTCTATACATGTTACCTTTCCATCAAATAAATTATTATTTTTCATAATAAATTCCACATTGGCAACATAGACTACTGTTGTGATATCAAAAGCTTCCGGCGCATCTTGACGCCGATATATTGAATTGGTAGGCTTATTTAACAATTCAATCAAATTATTACCCGATTCCTTGACCATATTAAAATATGGACTGCGATTGGATGAAGTAATTCCAATACAAACATCTGCACCAATATTGGATTTTCTATATATTGCAGATTCAACATCTTTAACGCTTCTCAATGGACTCGTTGCTGGTAGACTTATAAACTCCTCAAACTCACCATACCGTTTAGTAACCCAACCTATTGCATGTTTCCAAGCCTGCCATTCTGGACTGTCATCTTGTGCCAATTCAACTGGTCTATCAATAACAATAGCTCCTAGAGATCTTGAAACTTTTGCAATATCATCGTCATCTGTAGATACAAATACTCTATCAACTCCTGAGGTTTTCAATGCCACTTCTATAGAGTACTGAATAAGTGGCTTTCCTAATAATAGTTTAATATTCTTTCCAGGTAGGCCTTTTGAACCCCCTCTTGCAAATACAAAAGCATTAGATATCATTGCTCTTCCCTCCAACAGCAAATCTCTTAATATTCTCAATCAACTCTATTGTTCTTGTAGCTTGCTCTATATCAATGCTAGAGTTCTTTCGCCCTCTGACTAAATTTAAAAAATCTGTTAATAATGCAAGATACATCTGATTAGAGTCCCAATCTGTTTCAGAAAAAAGAACCTTACTACCCTCTCCTGTATGCAACATAATTGTATTACTGAGCAAATCCCAATCCAATTTTCCTTTTTCACCAATAATGCTACAAACTCTATTTGCCTTCTTTTGCAAAAAATCTAGATGTAAAGAACATACTGCACCTGAATCTGAAACTAATATCACATCCGCTAGATCTTCTACCTCTAAATTTAACTCTGATGAAGATCGTAGCTCAGCATACTTCACCTCCATTACTCCCAGCAACCATTGAATGTAATCAATTTCATGGCTCAATTCTAGCAAGGTACCTCCACCAAGACTTTTTTTAGCAGAAACAGTATCTCTGTATGCTTTTGACGGCCTCCAATCTGGTAAAAAATGACCAACACTTACAAATGCATTGTAGATATTGCCCAATATGCTTTGATCTAATAACTCTTTCATTTTATTAGATGAAGACATATACCTCAAACAATAACCAACAGCTGATGGCGTACCTGTTTCATTATGTATTTTTATTAATTCTTGTGCATCTTGCAAGTTACTAGTTACAGGCTTTTCAATTAGGGTTGGTATTCCTGCAAGTAGTAGAAGCTTGGCATGTGATAAATGATATGGAGATGGTGAGGCAACTATCGCTAAATCAACTTTTTCTTTAATGGCCTCTTCCAAAGTTAAAAAAAATTGGTCTGCAAATTCAATATTTTGATTCGATAATCTCCCGCTTGCCGAGACTGCAATTATTAAAATTTCTGGAAACAGAAATTTCAAATTTCTTCTATGACGTATAGCAATATTGCCTAGCCCAACAACAACAGCTTTTGTAATTTTCTGATTATCTATCAAGATTTAAGATAAAACGGAATATTCAAGATTAGCTTTTTCATAGTCTGATAACTTGCCAATATCCCTCCAATACTCTTTCAATGGAAAAGAAATCATCTTCTTTTTATTAATTATCATCTTTGTAAATAAAGATGGCATATCAAAAGATTTATCTCTAGGAATTAGACTAATACAATCGGGATCTAATATATATATGCCCGCATTCACAAAGAAACTTTGAACTGGTTTTTCTTCAATAGAGACAAGATTTTCATTTTCTACGCTTACCACGCCATAAGGCACTTCAATATCATGTTTTCGAACACACATAGTAGCTTTAGCATTATATTCCTGATGAAAATCCAACATTTTTTCAAAATTAAGATTAGTTAATAAATCTCCATTCATTACAAAGAATGGTTCTGATAGCTTTTCTTCTATGAGAGTCAAACCTCCAGCAGTTCCCATTCTTTTTTCTTCAAAAATGTACTCTATATTAACTCCGAATTCACTACCGTCACCAAAAAAGTCTTGAATAACATGTGATTTATAATTTACACACATTAATATATTTACAAATCCACAATTTGCAAATTTTTCCACTATGATTTGAAGAATTGGCTTGCTTCCTACTTTTAACATAGGTTTTGGTATGTTATCAGTCAGTGGCCTTAAGCGTGTTCCAAGTCCTCCTACCATTAAAACCACTTTGTTTGTTTTTTCTTTTGGTCTTACTAGCTCTTCTATTTCCTGAATACCTATAAGTTTTCCACTATCGTCAACTATTGGTACTTGGTGAAGTTTCTTAGAAAGTGCAAGATTTAAAATCTCTTCTCTTGTATTGCTAATTTTCGCAATAGTTGGCATTTCGAAGATGAGAGATTCTATGGGATTATTTAAACCTAGCCCTTTTAATAAGCCTCTTCTTATATCTCCATCTGTCAAGGTTCCTAATAGCTTATCTTTTTCATTAACTACAAGTGCAATTTGCATTGCTCCTGAATTTATTACTTCTAAAGCTTCTCTTATAGTTGCGCTTTTATAAAGTTTTATATTTTGTACATTTTTCACAATATTTTTTAGCAACATAAAGTCGCTGCATGGTTATATCTTCAATTAGCTTTCTAATATTTCTTTCAATTCTTTGGAGTGGATACTTTTAACTATCAGGGTTTCATAAACTTTCAATTACTATCATTTTTTAATTCATAAAAAGGTTTTTTTAAAACTCCCTCTAAGTTAATGTCTTTTATTACTCTAAAAATTTTCTTGCTTGCGCCTCCAGAATCATAAGGATTTTTAGTGTTTTTTATGATATTCTGAAAGTCTTTAGAATACATCCTTTCTATCGATTTAATAATATTTTCTTTCTTTGGTAGACAATTTATGACGCTATCTGCCATTACACGGCCTTTTTGCCTATCACCGATGTTAATTGTACCAATTTTAAAACTTGGCGCCTCAAGTAATCCACTTGAGCTATTACCGACAATAGCATCTACAAACTGCAACGCACTTAGATAATTAAGTTGGCCCATTGTAGTGAAAGAAGTAGTGTTATCATGTTCAGTAACATAATTATCAATCATACTATTAATAATACTTCCATCAGCATCACAATTGGCTTTAGTGAATATTATTTTTGTATCTTGCAGATCATCAAGTGCAAGTAATAACTCTTTGAATTGAATTTCAGCAGAAGATCTTTCAAGAGTTACTGGATGGAATGTAACCATAAGATTCTTCTCAGCAAAATTAAAGTTAATAACTTTTTCGAGAGACTTTCTAGATAACAATTTTAATTGCTTAATATTATCAACCCCTAAGCCACCAAAATTAAACACTCTATTTGGATTCTCTCCTAGCTGAATTACTCTATTTTCATATATTTGAGTAGCAACAAAATGAAAGTGACTCATCTTAGTAATTGAATGCCTAATTGCCTCATCTATCATTCCCTCTGTAACCTCGCCTCCATGCAGATGTGCGATAGGAATTTTTGCAATCATTGCAGCACTAACTGCTGAGAATATTTCAAAACGATCACCGAGAACTATGCATAAATTTGGCTTTAAATCATTAAACGCTGAGGCAAAACCGATGATTCCTAGCCCCATAGATCTACTTATACCTGTCTCGCTATCATCCGAGAGATCTATATCTACTTTTTTATCAATTACAAATCCATCACTCTCAATTTGTTGATAAGTATTACCAAATTCTGAAGATAAATGCATACCAGTGGCAATAATTTGCAACTCCAGCTCTGAATCAGCATCAATTTCTTTCATAAGCCAATAAAGCAAACCATATTCGGCTCTTGAACCAGTCACAACACAGATTTTTCTTCTGGTCATATTAATTCGTCTGCATTATAGTCTCTAGAGGAAATTGTTCCTAAAATTTCATCCCATTTCATTGGACTAATGCCGTTTCCCGGTCTTTTAACGCAAAGATTTTTTTCGTTTAGAATATCGCCTTTGTTAATATTTGTTTTTGCTGAAATTGATTTTCTAACGAAATTTTTATTAATAGTTTCACTTGGTGAAGGTTTTTTTTCATTGCTGCCTAGCGCTTTTTCAATGTTTCTAATTGCTCCTACCATTGCCTTTAATTCTTCCGGCTCTAATGATGCTTTGTGATCAGGACCATCCATTTTTTTACTTAATGTAAAGTGTTTCTCTATTACACTTGCTCCCATTGCTACTGCAGCTATACCTACCTCAATACCAAGTGTATGGTCACTGTATCCAATATTGACACCTAATTCATTTTTTATTGTTAACATTGCATTCAGGTTGACATTTTCCATTGGTGTTGGATACATTGTATTCGCATGCAAAACTGTAATATTATTTTTAGATGTGCCTGACTCAATTAAGATATTCAATGCAGTCTCAACTTCTTTAAGATTTGACAAACCTGAGGACAATATAACTTGCTTGTCTAATGATCCAATATGTCTTAAATAAGGTAAATTAGTAATTTCGCCACTAGGTATTTTGAGTATTTCCAACTCCAAATCACTCAAAAGGTCAATACTTTCATGATCAAATGGCGAAGATAAAAACATAATGTTTTTTTCTTGACAATAAGCTATTAATTCTTTGTGATTATCCTCATTAAGCTCAAGCTTTTTTAACATATCAAACTGAGATTCTAATATATCTGAAGATTGTTTTTGATATTCAGCCTTTTGAGTATTTTTGGTTACTAAATTTTCAGCCCTGAAAGTTTGAAATTTAACTGCATCAGCGCCTGAGATAGATGCTACATCAATTAATTTCTTTGCCAAATCAACTGAGCCATTATGATTAACGCCAGCTTCTGCAATAATGAATACACTCATATCACCAAACTTCCAGCCTTAATAAAGCTATTCTCATTTATTGTGATTAACTCTTTAGTAGTAACACCACTGCCAATAAAACATCCGGATTCAACTTTGACCCCACAATTGATTGTTGCGTTTGTAGAAACATGACAATGACTAGATATTGAGCAATCATGCTCAATTAAAGCTTTTGAATTAATAATACAGTTTTCACCAATCTGAGTATTAGAATTAATCAATGCATCATGCATTATAACTGTACCTCTACCAATCACCGCATACTTAGAAATATAAGCTCTAGGTGAAATAACACTTGGTAAGATAAACCCGAATTCTGAGGCTAATTTGAATAACTTTATTCTTAATAATGGAGATTTTATATGACCAACTGTTATCAAAGCATATTTATATTTCTTTGCCAAATTATCTAAATCAGAATCATTGCCAATCACTGAATATCCAAGAATTTTGGAGTTTAATAAATCTGGCTTATCCACTATCCCAGCAATTTTAAATTTACCTTCTTGCTCAATAACATCAATAACTGATTTACAATGACCGCCTCCCCCAATTAGAATAATACTTTTCATAAGATTACGCTACTGGGTATATTGACAACACGATTCTCTAGCCACTCCGAATTAGTCAAATCACCACACTGCATACCTTTAAACATGGGTAATTTATTCATTAATGTCCAAATAGGGCGCGTCATAACACCCTGCGAATTAGACTCTTCTAAAAAAATATCTCGCTGTTGTTTATTGTTAAGAATAATCGTGTTTAGCCAGTAATTTGAAATACATTGTGAAGATTCTTTGACAAACTTACAACCTATACCATTAAAAAATTCTCGATATGTGTCTGCTAGTTTGCGTTTTTTATCTATAAAGTTATCTAAGCTTTCCAACTGACTAACTAATAAAGCTGCATTTAAATTTGGCATACGGTAATTAAATCCAACCATATCATGCATATAATTCCATTTATGAGGAACTTTAGCTGTTGTAGTAAGATGTTTTGCTTTTTTTGCTAGATTTTCATCATCTGTAATAATACAGCCACCGCCACCAGATGTGATAATCTTATTTCCATTAAAGCTCACTACCCCCATTTTGCCAAATGTTCCTGTATGTTTATTTTTATAGAAACTACCTAAACTTTCAGCAGCATCTTCTATCAAAATAATGTGGTACTTGTCGCAAATTTCTTTAATTTCATCTACTCTACAAGGGTGTCCAAAGGTATGCATGGGTATGCAAGCCTTAATTACTTTGCCAGTTATGTTATTTACACATTGTTGGTTTATAACTCTTGTATTGTTTTCAAGAAACTCTTTTAGAGAAATTGGTGACAAACCCATAGTATCTCTATCAACATCAATAAAAATAGGTTTTGCACCACAATAACTAATTGCATTGCAAGTAGCCACAAAGGTTAGTGGCTGAGTTATCACTTCATTACCCCGTCCAACATCAGCAAGCAATAAAGATATGTGCAGTGCTGAAGTACCACTACTAGTTGAAATGGCATATTTTGCACCCGTGTAGCTTGCAATTTTCTCCTCAAATTCATCAACAAACTTGCCTACTGATGAAACAAATCCAGAATCAATACATTCATCCAGATATTTCTTTTCATTTCCTGTAAATTTTGGCTCATGCAAAGGAATAAAATTCTTTGTTTTGTATACTAATTGAATGAAACTAATTACATTCTCGAACATTACATCTTTCCGTCTAGATACTTACCTTTATCTTCATAATCAAAATCTGGAATCATTTTATGAAATTCACTGATAATTGATTGTTTATTCCAATTCATACTTGATTTAAGCTGATTTATAACACTTTCAAAGTTATTTAATTGATTTTCATTGTATTCTGGCTTATTCTTTACCACTCCCAGACTTTTAAATCGTTCCATATCTAACACCTCTTTATCAGTATAGAACTCCTCAAAATCCTTCTCACCTGTTGTATCGCTCTTAGTTAGCAAGCAAGGCCATTTTCCCTGATCTGGAAGAGTTTTAATAAGTTCTCTAGCTTCGTCTTCTGTGTCACAAATATAGGGCTCAAACCCTTTTCCTTGAAGATATTTAATAGCAATATCAGAGAACGATTTAAGGTGTAAAGCACCGCTCAATTTTGGAAAGAATATATCTCTATTTTCGCCAAAAATACAACTCATCAAACAAAGTTCTCCACCCTCTTGGGGAGTAACGAAATAACGTTTAACGTCGCTTGGTGCAGCAATTGGCTGTCTCTTTTCAATTCTCTGACTAAAACCATAAAGCAGTGATCCGTCACTGAATGCCACATTGGCAAATCTAGCTGTAGAAATTTCAATATCTAAAGATCTGCGCATTATAAACATCTCCATAATTCTTTTACTAGCGCCCATAATATTGACTGGATTTGCAGCCTTATCGGTACTTACACAAAAATATTTTTTTGTGCCATTTTCAATAGACTGTCTGATAGTTTTGTCTGTATTAAAGATATTTACATCAATCATTCTCATTAATGTAAACGGATCCTTTTCGCTGCGCACATGTTTTAAAGCAGACAAGTTTAATACGTAATCATATTTTCCATCAGATTGAATAAAAACATCATATTCTATTGAGCCAATATCTATTGCAAAAGTTTTAAAATCACCTTTAATATATCCAAATGATCCTCTAATATCTCTTACCAACTCAGTAAGGTTGTTTTCGCTTAAGTCAACTACATGCAATTTTTTTGGATTGCGTTTAAAGATTTCTTTAACAACCGCTTGCCCAATCGATCCAGCACCACCAATAACAAGAAAGCTGGAGTTAGAAACAATACTATTTAATTTTTTTGAATGTGTTTTAATATCGTTCGAAAACAATTGATACTTTCTACCGATGATTTTAAGGACTTCATTCATGGTATAAAATTACGATATATTTAACTGAATTAATGACTATAAACTTCTAAATACATTTTAGCTGATTTCTCAAGCAATAAAGATTCTTAGAGCTTAACTTACATTGATTTTGATTGAAAAAATCATGATACGATCTAAGTCTCTTGATCATAACCTAATTTCTTAAGTAACCTTTTCCATCGAGGCAGTGATACGTCATCCCAGAAAAATCTTTTTCCTGGGATTTCAGTATGATCAGACTGGACTATAGCTGAAAACTCTTCAGAAGATGATGCATAGTAGATAGGCTTAATTCCAAGCAATGGACAAAGGTGAAAATCAGAGTTCTCATTATAGATAATAACTTTTAATCCAATAATAAACATGTCAACTGATGCTGCAGTGGAGGGTGGCATTATCGCAACACTAAAATTAATTGCAATATCAAAATTACCTCTTCTTTCCTCCTTAATAACATCCTTATCAAAATAATATCTATTAACTGATGATGGGTGAGGTATGAATGATACGAAACTATCAAACAAAATCTTATTTTGAGAAACAACATTAAGTATATTCTGTGTTTCTTTATAATTTCCAGAACCAAGTATTAGAAAACTGTTTTTATTTTTAGTATCTTTATATTTAGCACTCTTCCTTTTGGATTTAAGATTATTAAGATGCATATATCGCAACGCTTCAACTTCGACTATTTTTTCATGGCTATATCCTGTTTGATCATATAGCTCTTTCATATGTGGACCGGTAACTGCAATCAAGTCTGGCTGAGGAAGTAATTTCATTATTAGCTCAGTATCGACATTCACATCAAAAAAACGGGTATCCCAGAACCTCATAACGGTGTGATGTACTCCAATCAAATAACCGTGGTTATAGCGTCTCCATGCATGAATAAAAGCTCTCTCCCACCCTTGATTCTCAATTAAGTAGAGTCCATTTTTTTGATGCGGTATTTTTGATAAAAGAGAATCAAATATAAATATCATAAGCAAATTAAATATAGCTGTTGAACCATAAACTGAGTTATTCCAGTCTTTCTTAAGGTATGGCCAGAACCAAATATTGCTGTTAGATGAATAGAACAACTTTTTTATCTTGTTATTATTTGGAATACTCAATCGCAATTTAATATAGACTATAAAACACTTTACAATTCCACTAAACGACAAATTGGATTGTAAGATTGAATGCTGAACATTTAAAGGTGAAGATCGATTTATTTCTTTAACTAAACTAGCAGCTTCTCCAAAACTTTTAATAAGATTACTATTTAAATATGTATGCACCCAATTCATATTTAGGTTTTTTCCATCGAATATATTTTGAATTCCACCCCAGTAATTTGAGTAAAACCTCCCTTCATTGAGCTTATTTAAATCGATATTAAGTAAATATGATAAGACAAACAACGAGTTACCATTGCCTGTTTTTTTGTATCTTGAAGGGGAAAAAGCCTGTGCTAGTATGGAGAATAAAATTTTATTCGTTCTTTTAGCCCTAGTGATTATTTCCATTATCCGCTCGTAATATTCTTTTTTTGAATGAAGTCTATCAGTTGACTGAATACATTTAAACGAAACCTCTAAGGTTTCACAGAGCATTTCAATTGATTCTATCAATAGTTCATCATTGGAATATAAGTGGACAGATTTAAAAGACAATTTTGACAGAATCAATTCTAATGCTAATAATTTCTGACAATTGTAGATTCCTGGGGTTTTAAATGGACTTTTCTCGAATAAAGTAGACATCCACCAGAGGTTATAACCTTGTCCAACATCGAGGTAATCCAGAATTCTTCTACCTAAATAAGAAGATTCATGAAATTGATTTACAAAAGCAAGATACTTTTCTCTTATAGGAATTGAATTATTCTGAACATACTCATTGATTGATGCTATATTTTTTCCGCTCTTGCCACTGTTCCAGTATATGGTATAAGAGGAGTTGCTTAAATTACAGTCATGTACATCATCTATAATTGACACAACATCCATATGCATCAAAACTATTAGTAATAATTATTTATTATGGGCTTCATTGAATATTTTAAAAACATATTCCTTTCCGAATATTGCCCATTTTATTCGTCTAAGTATCCTATACCATAATTTTAACTTTCTCATATTTTTATGGTAGACACCTGCATAATATCTATTAAGTTTGAAGCCCAAATAGGATTTCATGAATGAAGATAAATCATACTTATAGTTAGTCTGAATGTCGAATTCTTTGAGTAAAACCTCTGCTGAGCGTAGATTTTCTGATTCAGAAAATGACATCTTTGTAACGATAGAATCGATATGATGTAGCCCAATTTTTGTTGCAGCATAAAAGCGATGATGTCCATCAATGATTAAGTGTTCTCCATTAGACTCTGTACTTAAAACGATTGGAACAAAATATCCTGTTCGATTATAGCTGTCAATTAGCAAGGAGATTGCCTCATTATCTGGTTTCCATTCTAACTCTATGTCTTTGTACCAATGAGATTTTATTTCTGATAATTGTATTCTTTCAACGCCCATTTGCATTACATTAATACTATCGGCACTAGATTGATTGAAATCATGAATGATTCTGTCAGCATGACTTTTTCTTTGATATGTATTTGACACTTCAAAATCATCTAAAGTCTTTAACGCCTCCGAAAATCCTTTTGCAACTTCTCTAAAACGAACTCTGTCCATAGCAATTCTAAAATCTCGATAATGGATATGTATTTCATCCGTTACATATTCATCTTGCAATTCTATTGCAAAATCATTTGCATAATAACAACTCTCATTGGGCTTAGGTGAATTCTCTAAGAATTTTAACTGCCTTTCCCTACCACCTGCAATCATTATTGTTGTTGGATATTCTCCCTCTTTGTAATTATTATTTTGAGCTAAAAAATTTCTAACATCGTTGGTAGATTTTGCAACTATATCTGCATATTCGAGATATTCATTCAAGGAGAATACAGTTCTAAATTCACGATGATGAATATGGATGTTTTCTGCCAAATCAATAAACATTCTTGAGTGATGCTCTTCTCTCTCTTGTAATTTTGACTGATAAAGAAATTTCCTTACTGAACCCATACTATCTCCAATACAAAAAAATTATTAAAATATCAACCTAAAATTTGATTACTGCAGTTTAAATCAACATCATAAATTGTAAGTCGCATTAATACCATAAGGACTTAACTTAAAATTCTCTAACAAATAATTAAGAATCATATTCATTTTAATATAAAGTCCACAAATCCACTTCATAAACCAAGCGGTGCAGAAACTTAACATTTAGACCTTATACAAATCGACATTAAGTTTGTTCATGATTGACAAAAACTTACTGTTACCTGGATCATATTCAATAAGCCCGGGAACATGACTATCGCAAACATCTTTCCATTCTTTATCGGTCGAATAAACCACATTATTAGTCACCCTATTGAATTCAGATATCTTAAATTCATTTGTCCAAAAAAATCCTTTCTTGGGTAGATCTGGCCATCCAAATCTTGAACTTTCTCCCAAAGTGTCCTCTCTAACTCCCAGATAAACAACACGCTTTCTTCTTGCTAACATTTCATATCCAAGGGTAGATTCCATCACTACTATTATTTTCGACCTTAATAACTCTTCATAACTAGTATATTTTTGTATACTTGGTATATATTCATAAGAATCTTTGGGTATGATTTTACTAATATATTTCTCCTCTTCAATTTGTTCAGATAGAAGTTTAGACCTTCCTAGAATAGAAAATGACAATTTGTTGTCTACGCAATAATTACGTAAATACTTTATAATCTTAATATTGTATTTATAGCAATCATCCCACGTAATTTTTTTTCCGGTTGCTGTTTTATATCTATAAGCCTTATCTTTGCCAATTGTTTTAAATTGCAACACATATGTAACATCTCTTGAACAATCTTCAATAGGATGATCCATGTTATTTATAAAGCTACCTATACGATATATTTCACCATCTAAATATTCTCTATATAAACGCTCTGAGGTTTGCCCAAATACAAACATGCAATCAACAAAATATTTCTTTTGTTTATGGTCATTGTTATTTATCAATAAGTCAAAAACATCTCCAATAACTCCCCTAGTTCCATTCTGAATAAAAACAAATTTTATATTCCTAAAAATTTCTTTGTAAGTCCAAAAGTTTATATTGTTATCAATAGTAGTTATAACCACTCTGGGTTGTACATATTTAATGTATTCAACACAATATGATTGAGAAATGCTTCTTTTATTGAAGAAATATTTAATTAAGCTTATTAATAGTATTGCAATATTGAGTGACTCTTTTCGAACATCTAAAACTTCATAACTTTTACTATTAAAGTAATTGGACAAGTGTCTTTCGCCGAGCCTATCATAAATTAGAAGTGGTTTTTTGCCTGGTAAAAATACATTAAATTTTGTAAACCTTAGCAGTTGATATAATTCGACTATCTTCTTTCCAATAAACATGTAAGTATTAATCTATATACTCTAAAAGAATATTCCTTAGGTCCGCTATCAGATTAGGATTATCAAATGCAAAGTTTTTACAAAATTCATACCTCGCTGACTGCACTTCTTCACTAAACCACCAAAATTCAATATCATACCAAACTTTATTGACATGTTTAGCTGCTGATTCTGGCGTCTCATGATAAATACCAGCTTTTTTTAACTTCTCAAAATAAGGTATAGCATCTATGCGGAGAGGTTCTGTTTCTAAACTAAAGTAAACAATAGTTGGTATATTTTGAGCCATGTATTCTAGATAGCCTGTTGAATTACATGTGTATACAACAAGCTTAGACTCCTTTAGTAGTTTAAAAATACGTGAGTTTCCAGAATCTTTTTTCACATCTGGGTATTTGTCATTCCATCTCATAATTTGTCTCCAGCCATTATCAGCAGGATGGTGTCTAATGAGTAGATTATCTGATCTAATTGATCTGCTCAACTTACTCGCAAATTTAAAATTTGATGACATATAATCAAACCCAATTTTTCCAACACTGGAATCCAACCTAAATGAGTATCTAGGAGCAGATGTTAAAACTAACAATAATTTTGTCTTCTTTTTTTCTTTAAAATTAGCTTGTTTATTTCTGTTAATTATGCCAATTGGGACAATGTTATCTCCCCTAGAGGCTTTCCATCCCCATGTTAGATACTTATCAGATATTTTTCGCTCATGAGACTCAGCCCAAGAAAATAGCGCTTGTCCGTATACACCTCCATGCTGACCATATACTAACTTAGCCCCTATTTCAACATTTTTAGCTGTATAAAACATCGCGATTGTATCGTGAAAAAGAAAATTAGCAGAATATATGATTTTTGGGGATTTAGGCCAACTCAACCTAGCGATTTTTTTTTGAATTTCATTGAAACCTTCAACATAGCATGTTGGGATAAACTTTTTAACATTATGAGCTAAGATGTTCTCAAAATCATCCCTTATATTAAGATTTAAATCTAATGTATCTCTATATGCATATTTAACCTTAATTGCTGGAACTTTTTCTTCTTTATATATTATGGGCCAGATTCCCAATTTAAAATTTAACGCAAAAAAATCTCTTTTATTTAAGTAAGAATTGGCAATAAATACTTTATTATTTTTACCGAACAAATAAGATGCAAATGAAAGCTTTTCTTTTAATATTAATTTAATGCTTTTATAAGGTGTAATAATTTTATTAGATTTGGTATCAATCTCTTTGTATATGATTTGATTTTTTGCCAACTCTAACTCAAGAATTGAACTGTATATTGCATGATTCCATTTATCAGATTTTATTTTTGAAATAAAATCTTTCATATCTAGTGGGATAACTTGTTCGTCTTTAAATCGTAGGATTATGGTCTTGAAAGTACCGCAAATTTCCTTTGACTGTAAGATAGTTTGCCACCTATCAAACAATAGGTGAATAAAATAAGCTAACCATGGACCAATGACTATCCTCCAAAATTTTAATGAATAATTAACATTATGTATTTCATTAAGTTTATCTGACAATTCTATCAACTTAGCTTCATAAATTTTTGTTAAATAATCGTAGTCAATTTTGAATTTTTTTTTATTTTTCCAGTGATATGGAATTATTGTATGATTACGTTTTCCCCATATATGCCTTCTGTCATATAGGCAACAAGCTTCATCTGCAAAAATGATTTTATCTTTCACACCCCAAGTTTCTTCAAGCGCGGTTGTAACAAAAATACTTTGTGCCATATATTTAATGTAAATAAAAGTGTATTAAATTGAAAAGTTAACTAAAGTAAATTCTATAACTATTTCAAAGGAATCGCATATTTTGGTTTTTCTGGCGATGCATCTAGAAAGGTTTGAAACATAACATTAAAATTGATCTTATTTAAATTACAGAATGGTTAAATATTATTAACTTCGATGATTGCTGTGAAAATTTTTATCTATCAAGTATTATTACCTTAACCTTCTGTTGACTCTTGTCATGTTCTAACCAAAAAATGTACCTCTGAACAAAAATTGCTTTGGTCTATTACGTTTTGAAGGGAATCAATATTTTTACCAAGATTGTAGTTGAGTTTATCTAGGAATGTCTCGCTTGCTTTATTCTCTCTGACAGTAACCATCAAACTTCTAAAAAGATCCATAAAATCAGACCCAAATCTCCACTCTGATATGGGATCTAGCTCAAAATGACCGTACATCCACTTTAATGAATCATTAGTAAAAAGATGAGTATGTCCACCAGATAGATTTCTTGGATATATTGATTTAAAAACATTCTCTATATATACCGACAAAGAAAACATTGGTACACATGCGAAAAAATACTCTGCTTTACTTTTCTTAACCGCTTCTAAAAACCTAACTGGATCACGAAGGTGTTCAATAACTCCAATAGATGAAATGACATTGTGTTCAGTCATTTCGATAGCCTTGATTAGATCCTCTTCAGAACTAACAACATCAAGTGGCTCTTTGTCATTAATTAAACTAATTTGTTTATTGCCATAAGTTATCATATCTTTTGAAATATCTAGACCTTTGGCATTAATACCTTTATTTAACAGTGCTGATACCAAATGCCCTCCACCACAACCAATATCAAGAATACTCAAATCTTTATGCCCAATACAATCAATCATGAAGTCAATTTTTGGTGTGTAAATATCTTTAACTCTAGCTACATAATCGTCATCAACATAATTCGATGAGTATTTTATTTTTACGCTGTCTTTATATACATTATTAACAAAATTCTCTGTATCGACATTTTCACCATTAATATGTCCACAGCATGGACAAAATTTATAACCTACGGAATGAGAAGAAAAATCCACCTTTTCAGGCAGCAATGTATTACATAATTTACAATGCAACCTAACTGGCTGATTAAGATAAATGGTGTTGATTTTTTTTTGCTGGGAATATAGCTCTTTATTTTTAAAGAAATAATTATTCTTATGATTCATATAAAATTGAGAATCTTTTGAATATTTGACAATCATTTTGTTATCCAAAAACGCATTTCACCCTCGCCATAAATATAAGAATCAATCTCTTTATTGTTATATATAATTTCATCCCAGTCAATATCGGCTCCACGTGACAACTTTCTATAGCTAGAAAAACCTGCCTCATCTAACATTGCTGTCACTTCAGAATAAAAATATCTATTATTAATTGGGACATACCAGAAATCTACCCTATGAAAAATCCTACCTGGGGAATAGCCTAGCACTTTCATTAATGTTTGCATGAAAGATTGTGGGACTTCAGTTAGGATTTTCCTACAAAAATCAACTATATCCCAAAATAAAGACTCTTTCCCTCCATATAGATAAAGCCAACCATCTCGACCTGGTTGAAGCACTCTGTAAAGTTCACTCAACCCTTTTGAAGTATCGGTTGTGTGATGGAGTACTCCATTGCTAAACACAAAGTCAAAACTTTCATCATCGAAAGGCAAGTCAAGCACAGATGCCTGCTTGAAGCTTACTTCATTCTCCTCAAATACATTCATTTTTGATGCAAGAGCTATAGAGTCTGCACTAATATCTACGCCCTGCATTCTCTTTATGCCCATACTTTTTAATGCTAATGAGTATCTACCACCACCGCAACCTGCATCAAGACCGTTCAGAAAGTTGCTTATTTTCAAGTTGTTTCTAGATAAACGATCTTTTAATAACTCTTTTGTTTCTTGATAATATTCAAGTTTAGTAAATTTGTTCCATAATTGATAATAGACATTACCAGTTTTATAATCGATTGGTTGTATTTTATTTTCTTCTTCCCAAGGATTATCAAAATCTTGAGTATTTTCAAAATGAGTCGATAATATATTAGACAATTTACTAACCTCATCCATTTCTTGTCTCATTCGGTCAAACCAGTCTGAGGGAAAATTTTCTTGCCTTAGGCGATCTAAAAAATCAAATAAATAAATCGCTATTAAAGCTCGATGAACAACTCTATCTTGTGAAAGAGAATTTGCATAATCTTTGAAATAGTTAATAACCTTATCTCTCAATTTTTACCTCTTTATTGCAATAATGTGTCGTGCATCTGAAAAGTGGTTTTGATCTAGCACGTGCTGAATAGGATTTTCTATATCAAAAAATTTTGTAGAAATTTTTTGGAACATTTTTTCTGGATAGTTATCTTTAATTGAACTTAACACAAATCGTGAGAAGTCCTCAGCATCCTGTCCAAATACCCATTGACCAATGATATCATAATCGGCTATGTTTAGAGCATATTCAATTGACTGCTCTGTATAAATTTGTGTGTGAACAACTGTATCTAAGTTTCTTGCATATAGTTTATCGAAAACTCCTTCTAGCAAACATGACAATCCAAATGTTGGAACTGAAAAAACAAAAATAGTTTTAGACGGCAAGTTACTTAGCTCTTGATAGAATTTATATGGATTCAACACATGCTCTAAAACAAAAAAGGCTACGTAAATATCTGCAGAACATTTCTTAATGGTTTTATGAAGATTTATATCACCATTAAGAACTTTAACATAATCAGATGTCATTGCATCTGCCTTCTTTAAAAGGTTTAAATCCATTTCAAACCCAGTTATATTCTTATAGTTGTTAGAATTTAAACACGATAAAAAATAACCTGCTCCACAACCAAGCTCTACCCATTTTTTTAAATGCAATTCTTCCTTTGTAAAATACTTAGTCAATACTTCTTCTATCCAATTTAATTTAGGTTGGTAAATTCTTTTAATCCTATTTTCATAAACTACAGAATCCAAATCTGGATATACAGTATAAAAATTAAAATTTTTTTCATTGAAAGGATAGCCTGCAGGGGGCATGCCCTTAGTTTGAATGTGCCCACAATGATTACACTGAATAAATGGAATAGAACGGTGAATAAATTCCGATCCTTCTAATGTATTTTGACAGACAAGACAGCTTTCTCTTGGAAGAGTATCGTGTAAGATTCGACTAATTTCAATTTGTGTTTGATATTTATCATTAATCTTCTGAGATAGGCGCTCAGAGCGTTCTGGGGAAATGTCACTGAGTGATTTAGAGTAATTTATTTTCATTTGGAAAGCACTATCTCATGCAATTATTTCATGTACAACATTTTAGGTATTTATCTGGTCAATTCTGTGATTTTAGCTAAGATCATTATCTTTTTATGAATTAATTAAACATGGTAGTGTAATTTCAGTGGCAATAATATTTTCAGTTTTATTCATTAAATATCTCTTCATAACTCCCCATGTGTATAGTGTGGTTTTCTTTTAATTTAATAATCTGATCACATTTTTTCAAGGTTGTTAATCTGTGTGCAACAATAAGTATGGTTAAATCTTCACTTAAATTTTCAATTGCGTCCATCACCGCGAGTTCAGTTTCATTATCTAATGCGCTAGTTGCCTCATCAAATATTAAGACATCAGCTTGCTTATAAAGCGCTCTCGCGATGCCAATTCTTTGCCGTTGACCGCCAGAAAGACGAACACCTCTTTCACCTACAAAGGTTTCATAACCGTCTTTCCACAACTCAATTGAATCTGCAATTTGTGCCTGTTGTGCTGCTTTTTTTACTCTCTGATAATCAATTAATTTTTTTTCAACACCAAAAGCAATATTTTCTAAAATAGTAGAATCTGATAGATAGATGCTTTGAGATACATGGGCTATATGAGCTTGCCATGATCTATGATTTTTGTTCTTTATTTTTTGATTATCTATGACTAACTCACCCTCTGTTGGTTTAAGTAGCCCTATAATAATATCAAGTAGAGTACTTTTTCCACTTCCGGTCACTCCCATAAAACCTGTACGACTGCCTTTCTTAAGAGTGAGGTTAACATGCCTCAATACCCAAGGTGAACCCTTTGTGTAACGAAAACCAAGGTTATTAATTTTTATCTCTTTCTCGAAAGGAATGGGTTCTGGTAGTGGCTGATCTGCATATTTTGGTAGAGGTTGATTTAATAAAATCATTACATCTTCAAATGAAGACTTTGCGCCTTTAATTGCGCTATATGAGGCATAAGCTTGCTGAAGTGCTGGAAGCAATCTCTGAACACCAAGTGCTAATGCACCCAAAACAGGGATTGCTGATGATACTCCATTATTCTGTTGTGTAATTATATAAGCTAGTAAAGCAATAATTACCATTCCAACTGCCTCCATGATAAATCTAGGACTTCCGTTTATGAATTGGTTGTTGCCTGATGCACGGCGAAGTGCTAAATCTGCATTACGATAATTTTTGCAGTAAAACTGCTGAGATCCATCGATAAGCACTTCACGGATTGCGCCCAACCCCTCTTGAAGCGATTTAATCATCTGGGTTGATTGGTCTGCAATAGTTTTACTGTTACTTTTTAAATGAGTCTTGGTGAAATAAATAACCATCAAGTAAAGTATGCCAAAACTTAATGATGCTGATAAAGCTATTAAAGGGTTTATTGTAAACAGTGCGATAATGATACCTGTAAATAGAATTGTTGAACTAATAAGGTTTAGTGTTGGTGAGATCACCCCACCAATCACTGAAGATGTCTTTGTAATAATTCCATTAATTATCTCGCTACTACTTCTTAGCACATGAACTTCGTATTCTTGATAAAGGGTACGACGATAGATATTTATACTCAAATCTGCGCCTGTTGCAAATGAAAGCCTAGTCATGGTATACAGCAATGTTAGGCGAATCAATCCTGCTAGTAATGCTGCGGTTATAAATAGAATAGTTACTGGCAACATCAGCTCACTAGGCTTAGTTATAGAAAGAATTTGGATAATTGGTTGCATTAATGAATGTTGATACACTTTTACTGGATCAGTCAATATTCCCAAAAATGGCAGCACAGAACCTATACTTATAATTTCTGCTAGCGATGCTATAAACATAAGAAATAGTAAAAGTAAAAACTGCCTCTGTCGACGTTTATCAAGATGTTGCATCAACTGCCAGATTTTTTTTAGCATCTTTTAGAACTATTAATATACCAATCTATTGTTTCATCTAGCCCGGCGGATATCATATGACTTGGTTGGTAATCTAGTAATGTTTGTGCTTTGTCTATATTAGCATTAGAATGTCTCACATCTCCAATTCTAAAGTCTCTATAAATTGGAATTTTCTTTTCAAGTTCAGGTATTTTTAAAATTAGTTTTTTATTAATCATTTGATGAAGTTCTTTTAGGCTCGTTCTATCATTGATAGCAACGTTGTATACTTGATCAATAGCTTCATCAGTATTAGTAGTAGCTGCAAGAAGATTCATCTGAACTGCGTTGTCAATATAACAAAAGTCTCTGCTAGTTTCTCCATCACCGAATATATATATGTCTTCTTTGTTTAGAATAGCTGACACCCATTTTGGAATAACCGCTGCATATGCTCCACTTGGGTCTTGTCTCTTACCAAAAATATTAAAGTACCTTAGACCTATAGTTTTGAAACCGTAAGTTTTAGCAAAGACACCAGCGTAAAGTTCATTGACAACTTTAGTAACTGCATAAGGGCTTAGTGGATTGCCAATATTGTCTTCTACTTTTGGCAATTCTGGATGGTCTCCATAGGTAGAACTTGATGCAGCATAAACAAATCTTTTTACATTAGCATCTTTGCTGGCAACAAGCATATTTAAAAAACCATCAATATTAGCTTTGTTGGAATTAATAGGATCTTCGATTGATCTTGGTACCGAGCCCAATGCCGCTTGATGTAATACATAATCAATACCGCAACATGCATGTTTGCATTCCTCTATATTTCTTATATCGCCATTAATAAATTTAAAATTAGAACTTAAGTCTTTACCAGTTGTATTCTTGGCGTCCTGAATCGCCTGATCAATATTATGTTTATATCCTGTATCAAAATTATCTAACCCCACTACCTTTTGATTAAGAATCAGAAGTTTCTCTAGCAAGTTAGAACCTATAAAACCAGCAACGCCAGTCACTAACCATGTGCTTTGATTGTCTTTTAAATGCTCTTGTAGTTCTTCGTAGCTTGTCATTTACAGTCTTCCGTCGGATTCGTTAACTTCTAAAAGAAACTTTAGATCATACAATACGTGATTTTCTTTGCCATATTCTCTAATTTTCTCTGCAGTTAATGCTTTAAATTTATCATGTGCAACTGCTAGAATAATTGCATCATACTTACCTTTCGTTGGTTTATTAATTGGCTTAATATTATATTCATGAATAGCGTGATCTTTTCTAACCCATGGGTCATAAACATCTACATTGCAATTGAAACTTTCGAACTCCCTAACTAGATCAATCACACGGGTATTTCGAATATCAGGGCAGTTCTCTTTAAACGTTAGACCCATAATTAATATATTTGCATCTACGACATTTATGCGCATCTTAGTCATGAGTTTTGACACTTGATCTGCCACATAAGATCCCATATTGTCATTCAATCTTCGACCTGCAAGAATCATTTCTGGACTATAGCCAACCTTTAGCGCTTTGTGAGTAAGATAATATGGATCAACTCCAATACAATGACCTCCAACTAACCCTGGGCGAAATGGTAAGAAGTTCCATTTAGTACCTGCAGCCTCCAATACTGATTCAGTCTCAATGTTTAACTTGTTAAAAATAAGAGCAAACTCATTAATAAGGGCAATGTTTACATCTCTTTGGGTATTTTCAATAACCTTAGCTGCCTCTGCAACTTTAATACTGCTCGCCTTGTGTGTGCCGGCAATAATTATCTCTTGGTACAACTCATCAACTTCAGTTGCAATTTTAGGGGTTGATCCTGACGTTACTTTTTTTATGTTAGTTAAGCGATGCTCTTTATCACCGGGATTAATGCGTTCAGGTGAGTAACCGCAATAAAAATCTCTGTTAAAAAATAAATCTGATTGCCTTTGAAGAATTGGCACACAAACTTCCTCGGTAGCTCCTGGATATACGGTGGATTCATATATAACAATATCACCTTTTTTAAGAATCGAGCCTACCGCTTCACTAGATCTTTCTAAAAAGGTTAAGTCAGGCTTTTTATGTTCGTCAATTGGGGTTGGAACAGTAATTATAAATATTGTACATTTCTTAATATCTGCTAAATTGGATGTATAGCTTAAATATACTGCATCATTTAGCTCTTCGGAGGTAGTTTCAAGGGTTAAATCAACACCATTTTTCAGATCATTTACTCTAAGTTGATTAATATCAAAACCAATAACTTCACGATTTTTGCCGAATGCTACAGCAAGAGGCAGGCCTACGTAACCGAGACCGATTATAGCTATCTTCTTGTTATTTATTTTTTTCATTATTAAAGATATTTAGAGATAGATGAATTTAGAAGATTTCATAAAAAATGCTAAAAAGTTTAAAAAAAAATTGAGTATAGAATATCAAGACTGGAAAAAAGAGTATGTACTAACTCTTATGAAAAATTTTTATTCATTTAAATTGCATAGTCCCTACTCATTGATTGTAATGGTATGAAGCTTGTATTTTTATATGTTTCTTAAGCCTTTGCCGACTGTCCTTTGCGCTTGCGGATAGCATTTGAGATAAGAACGTTTATCACTCCAACCATTAAACCTAGAGCTATAGATAAGGCATTATAGAGCATTGGTTTATTAAGCGACTTGGAATCAGCAAGTTGCATATCAAACTCAATCCAATTTCTAGCGTCATCATCTTCAATTAAATTTGCCATAATTTTTAATTGAGTCAAGGAGTTATCATTTTGAAGAGAAGCAATTTCTTTGTACAATTTTTCATAGCCATCTGAAATTGGTAAAATATCTTCTTCATTACGACTTTCAATCAATTCAATCTCTTTTTTTATAGCTTTGGAGCCTCGCAGATAATAAGGATCATTAGGATTTATACCAAAAAAAACTTGTGGCGGATTTTGGGGCAATACTCTTGCATCAAGTTTATTTGTTTCAATTCCTAATTGAATTGCAATGGCATATTGCTCATATAAAAAATTAACTCGCTTTTTTAAAGTGATTTTTTCAGCCTGCATTATCGCTTTTAAATCATCTTGAAGTGTTTCCAATTGAAATGAATTTTCCGTCTCAACAACCTTTACCAAATCATAAATAATTTTATTTTTATTTTTTTGGATGTTGATTAAAGTTTTTTGGATAGCATTACTAAAGAGCCTTCTACCTTCGTAATCATTGTGCCACTTAAATTTCAAAAGCCAATTTTCGTTTTCTTTTTTATTTAATGGTGGCACTATCTCGAATTCTTTGGCAAACTGAATCAGTGCTTTTTTCTTGTCACTATAATCTAAATCTTTAATGGACTGCTTTACAAACTCATCTTCACTTAAAACGTTTACCATTTCTTCATAGTCATTAAACTCAGCAATAAAGTCATTAAAAATTGACTCACTGTTAAATGCAAAACCATCATTATTTAGTACTTTATCAAAGTGTAAACCTTTTTTCTTTAACAAACTGTTGAGTGTTGTATATTGCAAAAATATTGATCGGTCCGCATTTTTAATAGGCGTTGTGACTTCAAAATAGTTTGGTTTAGCAACACTATAGACAAAACCAATTGCCGCCGAAAAAAAAGTCGTTACTAGGATTTTCCACTTGCCATCCCATAAAGTTTTAAATAAATCATACAAGTCAATTTCATCATCATACTTTGGATAGGCTTCAGACATTAAAACTCCTCATCATTTATTTGCTCTAGAGATTATATTGAAGCGACGCTCTATAATAGTGAAGACATTAAATACTTTATCTTGTATAGTCAAAGGTTTTGATTTACTTAGACAATTAAGTAGGTTAGAGATATTTCTCACTAAATTTGAAACCCAAATATTATTTACAAATTATATAACATTAAAACTAATGAACAAAATAAAAACTGTAAAACTAAAATCGAATATAAATCATGGTTAACAATAGCTACCAAAAAGCACGATCTGTGCGTGATAGAGAATGACACTGGCTACGGCTATTGCTCGTAATCCATCAATTTCTGGTCTATAGGAAAGTTTTGAGGAACTCATTTGGTTCATTACTGAGAGAAAAGTGAGTTAGATTACTTAAATCTTTCCCACTCAATTGTTTTATTTTTGTAAATTATTGATTTTGCTAATTATTTCAACTTATCATTTGTTCTTTTTGTCACTCGTCTTCCAAACTGCGCTTGCTGTTCGATAAGTGTGTCTAACTCAACATGTTCAGCAGCTTCACGCACCTTAGCTAGTAAATCTTTAACTTTAGTTGCACTAATTATCATCTATTACAAATGCAGAAAATTAAGCGATTTGTATAGCTCTTGGCAGAACTCGTTAGGGTTGCGTTTAAAACGTAAATGCATCCCTATTTGAGCGTTATTCCAATGCAGCTCCCTCATCATCAGGGCGTCAAACTGTGATTTAGTAAGTTTAACATTAAGTATTTTGGAGTCTGAGGAAATCTCATCACTGTCTTTCAAAAAACGCATCTCCTTGTAAGAAACAACAAGGGTATCTCCGTCAATCTCCAGTTCTAGCAACCAATCCTGACATGGCGTCAAATCAATATTGAATGATTGACAACGTCGCAGCATTTCCGAAAAAGCTCTATCGATGACTTGAGGATTCTCTTCCGTTAGATGTGACTTAAAATTATCTAACTCTGGCTTTGATGAAGTTAACTCATACCCATATTTGTCACGGTTAATTTTGATATCACCACCAGAAATAATTTCTAATTCATCACCAAAATCTGCATATGCACTAACACAATCAGAAAGATCTGAAAAAGCATAGGTTTCAGCAACGAGTTTCCTAACCATATACTTGTTTTCTGTATATTCCTCAAAGGATTTAGAATTAGGACCATTAAGAACAAAATCGGCTGAATGAGGGAAGTAGTATTTTGGTTTGATTTTTTTTACACACTTCTCAATGGCAT
>Ga0181566_10000149_pt1 | contig 49138 bp, 67 predicted proteins | sample 101ome_15_FD_133762 | JGI IMG/M metagenome (GOLD analysis project Ga0181566, IMG submission 133762) | Coastal salt marsh microbial communities from the Groves Creek Marsh, Skidaway Island, Georgia - 101402AT metaG (megahit assembly) | ecosystem: Environmental > Aquatic > Marine > Intertidal...
CGGTGCTATCTCCGTATCTTCAGGAACCTTTTCAGCAGGCACTCTTAGCGTAGCCAACGGAGGAACAGGTGCTACCACTCTTACCGATGGTGGTATCCTGCTTGGCTCTGGCACAGCCGCTATTACGGCTACGGCACAACCTACTGACGGACAACTTCTGATTGGTTCCACAGGTGGAGATCCAGTATTAGCAACTCTTACTGCAGGTGATGGTGTTACCATTACTAACGCTTCTGGAGCAATTACTATTGATGCTTCCGCAGGTTCTAAGGTAACTGGAACTTATTCAGGTGCCTCCACTACAATTTCAGTCGCAATTCCGGCTGGAACAGATACCAATGTAGCCTTTGACGCTGTGGTTTATCTTGAAGATGATACTACTCCTGCTAACTCTGCTATGGTTACTATTCAAGGAATCGTCAATCGAAGCAACGGAACACCACTTACCCCTGATTTCACCTTTATTGTTGTCCCCGGAACTGATGGTGACAAAGTATCTTTGGGAACTTCAGGAACTACCAATCTTCAAATTGATATTGGCGATGTTTCTGCTCGCACAGGAACCTATGTGGTCACAGTTGAATGGACTGAGAATTGATGAATAACTACTTATAGTAGTGATGACAATATCATTCTATGGCACAGTTTTCGCAACGAATTATTGGTGGCAACACCTTAATCGTTGTAGACAATGATTTTACTTTTGTAGTCGATACTACCAATAATCGAGTGGGTGTCAAAACTACCAATCCGCTTTATGTTTTAGATGTTGATGGTGATATCAGATCTACAGGTAACATTTATGCTAATACAGATCTTTTGGTCTCCGGACAGATTTCAGCCAACGGCACAGGAGATTCACTTTTAGTGGCCGATACACTCCGAATCGCTCAAACCGGTTCCGGTCTTCGAATGACCAATGTAGGTGCCTTTGATAACGACGGCTCAAACAACTTCCGAATCTTTGGAACTAATGATTTGATTTTGGCGGCTAATGGGGAAACCGGCACAGCCATTACTATTGATGCTGCGGCTCAAGATGTTACTATTTCCAACGATCTTCGGGTGGGCACCGGTGCTTTCTATATTAACAGCACTCAACTTACTGCTACGGCTACCGAACTTAACCAATTAGACGGCGTAACTCTCGGCACCGCCGCTTCCGCTAACACCGGAGACTTTGCGACAGCAGCCCAAGGTGCTTTGGCTGATACGGCTTTACAAGTTGTGACCGCAGATGGAGTTACCATTACGGGAGATGGAACACCCGGAAACCCTCTCGTAGCCGCAGGCGGTGGTGGAGGGACTCCCGGAGGCAATCCCGGAGATGTTCAAGTCAATGATGGTGCAGGCGGTTTTGGAGCCGCTTCCAACCTTCAAGATGTGGCCTATCTTCAAACCGTAGCCACCGATGGAACCACGATTACGGGCGACGGTGCGGGAACGCCACTTTCTGCCCCAACCGATTTCCTATATTTGAACCCCGGCCCCGCACAGACAGGGCCAACATCTATGGACTTGGGGGCGAAGACTTCATGGAACCCCCTTGATAAATTCGTGGTTGCCTCTTCGGGAGGATTAGCGGCTCCGACTTACAACGCACCCCTCGGTCAAATCACCATCAATGCGGCAGGGACTTATGAAATGGTTCTCAGCATCGTTTTTAGGAACACCGGGGCGGGTTGGTCTTCAACGACCATCGGAACAAACTATACTCGATTATGGGTCACACGGGGGCCGACGACTGAAAACGGGCCTGTTCGTCAAGCGTGGTCTTCTTCGGACACGAATACATTGGTTCGGATCGTGGACTTGCAGGTGGGCGACATCGTGACGCCCGTTATCTATTGGAACATTACGGGGTTCACGACCATGACGGGCTATGAGATTTCACCCACTTCGGTAAATTATCAAAACTATTGCTACATTAGGAGGATTGCTTGATGCTCACCATAGAAGAGGCTCTTATCGCTAACACATCACTTGAACACATTGATTTCGTGGAGAACACCCTTTGTATGAACGGGGTATTCATGCGAGAAAATTGGCCGTCCCATCACGGTGAAGCACCTACCGACGAACAAATTGCGGCTTGGATGGCAGCATAAGATATATATACTTATGACACATAGGTGTTATTATGACCCAAGAAACCAGCATTACCCTACCTGATGACATTTGGCTTGTTATTCGCCAAGTTATTGAAGCCACCGTCACCGCTAAAGGTCGTGAAGGCACTCTTATGCTCTTAAAAATCTTTGATGCTTTTGATGAGGCTGGAATCGTTATTCCCGAGATCGAAACGGAAGACGACGAAAATTGATAGTATGATGGTCAATAGATTTGACTACTTCTAACAGAACCCATTGTTCTCCTGTGGTCCACGAATCTGGATCCAACCAATTAGTCAATTGACTAAAATGTTCGTGCGGTTCTGTAAGTTGATAACTATTTGAAGATAAAACCTTGCTAATATAACTTAGAGTTATGTCTAAAGGATATGTCTCATCTTTAAAATAAATAACCCCTACTAAAGAATGTTTTACTTTTCCGGTCGAAAAGGTAAGGGGAACACCATATTTTTCCAATTCTAAATCTTTATACTTTTGTTTTACCTCGCCCCCGGGTGTCATTCCACCATAAAGCCAATAAGAAGTTCCCGGTTTATACAATTTAGGGTCTTTGATAATATCATCTCTCCAATAAGTTTTATACATAATAAATCCCTACTGATCTGAAAAATCTAATCCCAAGCCTCTGGCGGGCTTTAATTTATCTGATGGAAGATCTCCATAAATATAAAGCGTATTATATTCGTCGGTGCCTCCGGAGTTTATATCTCCGAACTTCTCGATTTCCGATTTAAATCCTGTGGTCGCAGATTTTAATCCGATTATTATTAAAGATAATACTAATAATTGTTTCATGATAGCACCTCTTGTAATAATTCTTCAATCATATTAATCTGATTTGGGAGTATCCCCATATAATAATAATGCTCGCTGCCGCTATATATATTTTCCTTGTGTTCTTTACGAGCCAAATATCGTTCTCTTTTGTCAAGGACCCATTGAGCGACTTCCTCTCGTAATAATCCCCAATACTCTACAATAACGGGTTTATCGAAATCTCTTTGCGGCCAAAGCACCCAATCCGGTTTAAACTCTTCACCCTCGATAATAATTGTCGGTTCGTATACGGCATACCATCCATTATCATAAAACCAATCATCGATCTGCTGTTCTGAATAAGATTTGACCCAATTATTATTTTTAGTTTTAATATCTATGGTAAAACCACCTGATAGTTGATAGCATTATATTGATTATTAAGTTTTATAATCACCAAAGTTCTTATGCTGGTCTCTAAAAAATTTGTGAATGCTTCTTGTTCATCTATCGTTATTGGGCCTCCCCCGACAGCATCTATCGTTTCTTTCATTTTATTCAATAGTTGTGCACTCGTTTTATTATGGGGGCTTAAACTCTCAATATTTTGGCCCGAATTAAGATATAATGAAGGTGATGACGGATTATAATACATTATTTGAGCAACTTCAAAAGGCAGAAGTTCCTGAGTAGCCAAAGTCAAAGTTATTAAATCATTTGCTTTTTGTTCCCCTAATAAAAATATCGCCCATCCGTCACGAATTTGCTTCCACATTGGAAATTTATACAATCCAGAGATTCCTTGCTTAGCAATATATTTCCAAAAATCACTCCAAAGTTTTTCAGGTGGCAACTCTAAAGTAACTTCCATGTCGATTGATTCGACAATCGACTATATCAACTTATCGATAGATACTTATAGTAGCGATGATAATACCATCATCATGGATTCGGAGGATAAAACCCCCACCCCGAAGAAAAGGGCCACGGTAGCCTCCGTAGATGCTAAAATTGATGATTTAGTAGAAGTAGTAGATATTATGTCTTCCAATGTGCGAGCCATCAAAGCGGCGTTAGAGGTTATTGCCGATGTCATCAAAAAATCTGAATCTGAAACTGAACTACCTATCAAAGAAGATAACAATGATTCTATGTATATTTGATTTATCAAAAATCTAAAGTTTGTTGTTTGCCTTTACTCGGATCTTCAAAAGTTGATTCTACCCATTGACTCACATATTCATATAGTTGAGTAATATAGGGTTCACAGCCATATCGATCGATAATATCGCCCATAAGCCCATCGTATTTACTTACCGCACCATGACTTACAGTCATAATTAGGTTTCCTGGACACGGCACTTCAACTTCTTCTCCGGTGAAACTATCTCGGGTTTTCCCGGTAATAGTCATGCATTTCCCGCTAATCGGCACTCGCCGGTATTTGGCACCACATTTTGTGCAACGCACCTTTTGTTGTCCAAAGGCTCTCAGATTACCACGCATATCTCGAATCAAGTGCGTATCAATTAGTTTAGCCGATTGCTTGCGATTATTAACCGCAAATAAGGTTTCTCCCAAAGCAAATTGCCCCATAGTTTTCTGCCTCATACTTAGATTGAGGTCTTTATCATTATACGGATTCCATTCCGGACCCTGATTACAATCTTCGGTATCGTGGGTAAACCCAAATCCCTCACTTTCCCCGGGAGTTCCGAGTCGTAATTCTGCAATTTCAATTCCTGTCTTTAAGGCTTCCTTAGGGCTGGGAAGATCTGTCCAAGTAAGGTCATAAAACTCTTTAGTGTATTTCCAACTGGTATCTACATTGAGAGCCTCTTTATCGATTTCCGAAGCATTAATTCCCATCGTAAGAATTAAGGGAGCATCCATCTGACCACCACGACTTCTTGGCAAGAACTTTTTGCTAAAGTTGAGCAATCCTTCAGTCAGCATAATAATAGCATCAATATCGCCATCACAATTACGGCGTTTGGCAGCATGAAAGAACGGATGACCATAGTGACCCTTGACATCACAGAACCCAATAATACGAGCCAAGATAGCCCCTGAAGTGTGTGGGGCAATGCCCATAATCAACTGACCTTGTAAATCTTCTGGCGTTGCCACATTATAATACGGCTTCATACCATATAGTTTTACCAATAGGTCATCAGTAAACTGACATACCCGAATTAGATCTTCCACACAATTTTGAGGAATAACGACATCTTGGGTAAAAATCTCACAAGTATCATTTTCAGAATCAACTAAATATCCCAATTGACGAGCCTTGTCTACCGACAATCCAATTTCTTTTGGTCTAAAGTGCGTCATCGTAATATCTACCATATCAAACCGAATAGTTCCATCACGAAACACCGAAACCTCGTGCTTACTTCTCAAAATCCCTTTTTCCATAGGTTCGGTAATGCCTTCAGAGTTCTTTACGGTTTCTACACCTTTTACCTTTGGCGGAGTAGTTACCTCACAGCGTTCCAAAGCCGATTCCCAAATCTGATTCATATCTACCGATCGCCACTTCTTTTCGTGATAATTAGTAGCCACCGGGTCGCCATGTTGAAGACAATAACTTAGGTGGGTTTCTTGCTTACACTTGGGACAAAATCTGGAAGAGATACCAACCTTTTCATCTTTAGGGGCTGCCGTGTTAATCAACTTGGTGTTACCACCGCTTTTGCCAATAGGAAATAAACAATGAGCCCGACTGGGTTTCATATCACGCATTTTGCTGCCTTCGGGTTTACCCATACGAGCCCCAATACGATAAGTAGTGCGAGGAAGAATTTTAATTCCTGCTAATCGGCTTAGGTAATCCATAGGGTTTTCTTGGTCTTTAGGAGGAGATAGATTTCCCAACATATGCAAAATCAGAGAATTCTCCGCACCCCACAGATTATTCTCCGAATCGATATTAATGTTAGCCCGATAAATTAATTGGTTATCACCATTATATTGTAATTTTTGTGCACAAAGCGAAGGATGACAATTACTCAATAATTGATAAATCTCTTTTGCGGTTAGATCTTGCCATCCTGCTGCCACATATTCAGGATTCAAAGGAACTTTATACACCTTACTTTGTTGCACCGACTCAATAAAATCCCTGGGGAAAGATATACCCTGTTCGGCTAACACCTCACGGTGCCACTCGGGAACATAAGGTGACTTCATAAGTGGGTGATTATTTTCTAAAAATTCTCCCACAGGAACTAAAAGTTCTCCTAAATCCCATACTTGACGAATGTTGTATTCTTGGTCATTAGGCATCGCCAAAACGATTTCATTAGCATCTTGCACCCGGTGGGCAGAACCATCTAACCATTCGACATACGGCCCTTGAATAGTATCACACGGCGTTACCACGGTGCCTTTGCCCGGACGCTCATACTTCATTTGAGTTCCGATCGAAACAAACCCGCTGGTAGCCTTCATGGTAGCGGGATGACACGCCGTAGTCGCCAATCCTGCCAATCGGCTACGACCATATCGGAGTCTAAAACCACCTTCGGCCATCGGCATACTAAAAATTGGTCGTCCTGCCAACACTTCAGCCATATATTTGGGATTAGGTTTAATTTCTGCGGCTCCTTTGTTAGTCTTCAAAAATTGGTTTAGCCAATCCCAACCATCCAATTGTAATTGGTCCACATATTTTAGGATTTTAGGGGCTTTCAGCACTAACCCTTCGCACATAACCAAGAGAGCACCTTCTCTAACCTTGTTATCTTTAACTCGGGCCAAATCACGCTGTCCAGTAACTTCCGTTCCTACGCCTTCACCATCCACGAAAATAGGGCAGTTGCCTGCCAAGATCTCTAATTCAGGATTAGAGGGTCGGTATTGTAAACCTCGATAAATGCTGACTTCTTCTTTATATCGCTCTACTTCTTCATAGGTGGCAACGGCCACCCCTAAATCAAAGTCACGACGCAAGATATCCGCAATCAAAACTGATAGGGCTTGTCCAGTGCCCCCGGCACTCCGAATTGGACCAGCATAATTAACGGCTAAGCAAGAGGTTCCATCCTGATTAGTAATTACACGGCAACTCACCACACCTTCCAACGGGGCTACCAAAATGCCTTCGGTTAATACCGCCAACCCTGCACAAATACCGTGATACATACATAGGGCTTGTCTGACACGATCTCCGGATTTAGAACTGCTTTGAAATTCCTGCAAAGTTTCTTGGATAGTATTGCTTAAGACTTGTGGCCCATAGGCTAAAATATACCCGGCTCCACCACAGTCATCACAACTCATAAACCCTCGTCCACGCTTGATTTCTCCCGTTCCTGTGCAAACTTCACAATTATTTTTAATACCATAAAGATAAGATTCCGCACAGACAATTCGAGCAATATCCAAAGCCATTAGTTCCCGATTACCATCGTATTTTTCATTGAGTTCTCGGATTTGGGCGGCTGTGTTACGGTCATGCAAAAACTTCAACAATTTTTGAGTTCGTTCTGCAAGGTCGGTTGCCATAGGAATCTCGATCTCTAATTGCGGGTCATAGCCTTGCGATTTGGCTTGATTGACCATATCATAGGCTTGATAACAACCCTCGTGTAGTTTTTGACGATATTCCTCTTCGGAAATACGCTTCGCAACCATATGACGATATTATCGTCATCACCTTAATATATTTTTCAGAGCAGATGGGCTCCAATCAAGATCGAAGTGCCTGCTACTTTAGCACCCACGAATTGTTTGGTATTCAATTTTTCTGCCAAGCGTAGACCAATTAAAACGGCGTCAATGGCTAAGACCAAGGCAATATCTTCTGGAATGCCAAAAATAGTTTTGTGACCTTGAGTTTCGATATCTTCCGAAAGGGACATAGTGGACCATAGGGGGTTTAACTATATATAGATATGCAAAAGTAGATATAGTTGCAAAGCCCAATGCTTGTCAGGGATAGTTATGGCTAAACCACAAAAAACTAATAATGATTGGCTAATGCAACGCACCGGATTGCTTATTGTCTATGCTTGGGTTCTCCTCGCCGTCGGTTTCTTCGGCCTCACGGCATGGGACATGAAGTATTTGGACAACTCTGAACAGTATGTCTCAATCTTGGCTATTATCGGTGGTCCAGCCTTGCTTATTGTCACCAAGATCTTGGAAACTTGGAATCAAGAAAAGGGTGCTCAACTGCAAGACTATGAATCACAAGCAGGCCACGAAAGAGATATGGATGCTATTCGGGTTCGTCACGCTGCGGACATGGAACGCAATCCTCATCAAGAATATCATGCCGAACAAGCGGCTACTGATGGGGCTCAAAACACTCGTATAGACACTATGGAAGAACAATTGGCCGAAGCGGTTGCAGAAATTGTTATGCTGCGTGAAGAATTATCTGCTTCTAATAAGAAGAAGAAGGAGTGATAACTATGGGATGGCGTGAACAACGAGCCGTATTGCGAGATAAAACTCCTTGCGATACGCAAGAACCTAATCAAAACATCAAAACCATGGCTCAAAAAATTGATTTGTCTACCCTTACCAAATCACGATTGATTGAACTCTGTGAAGCCAAAGGATTGTCTACCAGTGGCACTAAAGCAGAATTAGTAACTCGATTGTCGTGAGGTGATTAATATAACCGAAGTAACTGATGAAATCCGTGAGAAAGCCAAAGTTATCGCTGAGGCTACGGGAAGATCTGTGCAATCAGTTATTGATGACCTTATGGATGATGGTATCGTAAACCTTTCTAATGAAGAAAAGAAGGATAAAGATTTAGTTACTCAACTTAAAGAAGCCGCCGAATTGATTACTACGGTGCAATCCATTAATCAACAAGTTACTAAAAACACCGTTCTCAACGGTGGAGACAACAAAACTGAGGTCAAAGTGGAAACCACTTTAGAAGGTGACATTGTCGATCGAGCCATTGAATCGGCACAACGCAAAGCCGATAACATCAAAAAACTGATTCTTACTTTGGCCCCGATTTTCCTATTATTAACGGGTGGTGCTGGTTTAGAAGTTCTCGGAATTACTGACATGGTGGGTTCGGATGACGACAATTATGACCCGTATAACTATGAAGTAGTTTGGGGTTGCACCGTTTGGGATGCTGAAAATTACAATCCCGATGCTACTGAAGATGACGGTTCTTGTTGGTGGGACGATGGCGGTGGAGGCAACGAAACCAATAATTGTAATCCTGATTGGTGGTGGCAAAATGAAGCCATTTTTGACCATGACCACAACGGACAAGGATATAACAACGACCTTCGTGTGCAAGTGGACTTCCGAGATTTAAACCAATGTAATATCCACATGAACAACGGCTACTTTGAAATCATGGTCGGAGATGATTCCCGAGTCTTAGAATATGATTTTCACAATGAATTTATCATTAACGAACATTACCTTGATCTCGCTCCCGGCGATTACTATGTCACCGTAGATTATTATACCTATGATGGTTCCTCTTGGTCGGGTCCAACCGCATGGATCACGATGGAATCCGAGCCGACTTGTGCAACGGACTTGATTCACAAAGACGCTGAATTGTATTTGATTAACGGCAACGAATTAGAAGTCGCCATGATTATTCAATCCAACAACGATTGTGAAGACGACATAGATTTCATGTTTAGCCTATATCACAATAACACTTACCAAAGCACCGTTGATTACGGAGTCTTACCCACATATACGGTATCCGGAACGGGCGAATACCGAATCACTTTGGCTCATAGCGATTGGAAAAACCTCGGAGAAGGTCTTTGGAATCTTGAAACCCGATTTTACACCGAATCCGATGGTGAAGTGTGTTGCATTATGACTAACAAAATTGAAGTCAAGAACGATTAAATCACTCTGTCATTTCTGCCATACGGTCACTAAGCAGCAAGAGTGCTGATGCCCATAGACCGACGAAGATACCGAGGTTCTCGTCATGTGCAAAGTATACAGCGATGCTTCCTAAGATAGAAGCGAGGCTTGCTCCAAGACCAATCTTTTTCCAATTCATTCCATTTCACCTCCGTTTACATGGTTTACAATCATTTTAATTAGTTCTGCCTTACGAGGACGACCCGTAATATCTACGCCCAATTCCTTTAGGCGTTCACGAAGTCCGGCTACGGTTAGGTCTTCAAGATCCTCAATGGCTACATCAAGGTCGGCCTTAGCCTCTTCTACGGCTTCGGAAATTACTTCAGCAACCTCAGATAAATCTCCCTCTTCTACGGCTTCTGCTACTTCTTCAGCAGTATCTTCAAGGCGTTCTACCACATCTTCCACAAGGTCTTCTACCTTGTCTTCCCATTCGTCAGGAATATCCAAGCCCGTAGCATCTTCCAATTGGTCGATAGCATCTTGAATCTCTTCTGAAAGAGTTTCTACTACCTTACCACGATTGGCTTGCCACCAATGAGTAAGATATCCAGCGGCGGCACCGCCAAGTCCAATCAATGCGTCTACTACCATAGGGTCTAAAGTTGTCATAATAATCACTTCTGTGACGACCTATATATACCTTTGGAGATAAGATATAAATATAATTGAAGAATCATATTTTTCATGCAATGCCCTTGTGGAATCACTTTGGGATCTACCTCAGATTTTGTAGAAGAAGATTATTGTAGTTATTATTGTCGTCGGTTTTATTCCGAAGGCTTGCAAAAAGTTCCTCTTTCGGATTATAAAAAACATAAAAACCAATGGAAATATCCTCTTATTTCTCACAATTGTGATTGGTGTGGCAATCCTAAAGATCTCCGATATTCTGATTCTTCAGGTGCTAACGGTAATGGTTCCGGAAGATTTTGTTCTCGGGAATGTTTCTATACTATGCACCGAGAAGGCCGCCGTAAAACTAAAGTTAGATACACGCTTTTAAGAATTCTTAGTCAGCGAGGAAGACTTCATCGTGACGCTATCACTTATTTATTTTCTCGTCATGAACCTCGACACGGTAGAACCTTAAATCAAGTAGTTTCCCTATTATCCATTATGGTTCGACGAGGAATGGTAACTAAACATTCTAACAATGATTATGAATTAGTAGACTCCCGACCTATCGGACAATTAGCCGCAATCTAAAGTTATATATAGGTAATCGCACCACTATAATTTGGTGTCTTTGGCTCCGAGGCTCATCGAACCTCTGGGGAAAGGGAGCCATTGCCTTCGGTGTGTGGGCTTAGACCGTTAGTTCGGTCCACCGAGGGCGGCACCATCTATTCTATATCCTTCAATTCATCAACATTGATTTGGATTTCATAATCTGCCCACAGATAAGTCATTTTTTCATATTCCTCTCGATGACTACTTATTATTTCTTGGTCTTGGCCGGCATTTAATCGTAATACTTTGATTCCTGAAGGATCAATTTCTAAATCGAATTCGTATAAAATCTCATTAATTTCGTATATTACAGAACTTATAAACTGTTCCAAATCTTTTTCGGCTTGGTTGTAAGTTTTATCAGACAAAACGGAAACCTTAAATTGTGTATTCCACCTCTTCGGCGGTGATGCTTCAGATCTACTACTATCCCAATCAATATATTCCAAACCATATAAAATTTCGTCCCACAATTCTTTAGCATCTTTGACGATGTCAAATGAACAATCCCAATTCCAATCACTCGGACTATCTTCGGGACCATAACTTACTCCTGCTAAATGAATTTGATTAGATCCTATTAATCCCCATGAGGACAATACCTCTCGGGCTTGCCTCCATTTCTTAGTATCGGCAAAAGGAGGATTTCCCATAGGGCTCCAATTAATCATGGGATTCTCCTCCAAACAAAATACTTAATGAGCCCCAAGATGTTGGATCCCATTGTGGTATCGAGATACTCCATCCCGGGAGGGGATTTATCTCAAAAATTACTACTCGTTCATCTTCAGAGGCTGACATCGTTTGACGAGCGATAGCATCATTATCGTGATAAATGGTAAATCTATCTGAACCGTAATACCTATCATACCAATCTGACAATTGTGATTGATAATAATGATACAAATAATGAAGATGATCTCTATTACTTATGGCATCATAATGACCCATCCAAATAATTTTGGCTAAACTTTCTGGATTTATTTCCTCAAGTTCTTGAGTTTGCAAATAACCCTCTCTGAAAACATCTCTAAAATCCCTTGATAACTCTACTGGCAAATTTATATCCAAACTTTTGATTTGGGTAATCCAACCTTTTTCGGAAATCTTCATAACATATTTTCCCTTTAATCCTGATTGCATTACTTGTTTAACCCATAATCTTTTATTAAACCACTTCGGAAGTTCTGAAAAATTAATCACAGCACCACCTCCATAAAACAATAAACATCGCTTTCCTCATATATTTTATTATGATAAGATTGATGATCCCATATTTCCATAGTCACCTTTTTTGAATATTTTAACCATTTTGGAAGTTCTCCTATTTTTTGTTCATCAAAGGTATTTCCATTATCATCAACCCCTGCAAATTGGATTAGAGGCTGGTTTGCAAAATCTAATACTCGTCGCCAATACCATTCACTACCTACAAGTTTTTGATATATATCTCGGGACTTCTTATTTTCATCGCTTGGGCTTAACTTTTTGAGTCGCTCTTTGATATTCTCTTTAAATTCTTTTCCTTCTAACTCAAAAGTTTCAAATATTTCTTTCTGAGATGATAATAAATACATAGGATGACTATTAAATATTATTTCTCTCTCGTAGTTTTCCCAATCAATATTGTTATAATTGTAAGCAGCGATAAAGACAAACCATACCGTCTGACCTGCAAACGGTTGATTAATCATGTCGAATGGTTCCTCATTCGACTATATATAATTACCCAATCTTGAATTGTTTCAATCGATTCCATAACGAATCGTTAGATTGGTCTAAATGAGTTTCACAATAATAGTAATTAGTCCAATCACTAAATCCTTTACTTCGATCATATTTAATAAATCCCATCGGACTTAATCTTGATTCCCAATGGGCTGCTTCTCCACACACTTCGCATAATTTATTGGTGATTTCTTTTGGCAATATAATCCCAAATTAGTATAGTTGTTTCTGGTATATCTATTTTGCGGTCTTATGCATCACTCATTGTTAAGAGAATATCTTAGAGTCACCGTTTTAGGACCGGCAGAAGGATAAGTAGTCAATCCCGATCTTCTCATAAACATAACTTGAAATCTTCCTTGTGCTCTCTTGCCCCCGGCAGCACTAATGGCTCTTTTCAAAACCCAATTACCTTTAGTTCCCAAAGAATCATCAACACCCATATTGATTTTATCCATGCGACCATCCATATGAATATCATAGCGTTCCAAAAGATTTTCTAACTCTGTGATTTTGAAGTTTCCTGTGCGTCCGGAAGCAGTAGCGGCGGCGGCTACTTTAGCATTAGTTCCAAATAAGGCTACTAACGCCGCATTGGTAATCGTAGCCGTTTCCAATTCTTTCTTCAGTAAATCCATAATTGGTTTTTTGTATTTTGCAATTAGACTTTGCGGATCTAAAGTTGATTCAAAAGAATCGAAATCCACTTGCCACCAAATATCCGCATAAGCGGGATCTGCTTTTGTAGCCGAGGCTTTGGGACCCATCTGTGTATCGTGGCCTTGCACCGTATCTCCCAATCCCAACAAATATCCATAGGTAACCACCGAATAATCGGATACCCATACAAAGTTAGGTTCCCAGCGTTTTGTAATTGGATTTTTCTTTAGAATCGGATAATATTTACCCCCATATCCGAATCGTTGGTATCGCATTTTCTTAACTGAAGTATGCAGATTTTTGGCTGCTTGAGTAGCGGATTCACCATCCATCATACGCCTGAGGAACTTATCACGCAATTCTTTAGGAGGTAATACCATGCGATACTGACCCCCGGGAACTTTCTTGATTTTAATTCCCACCGATTGAAAATAATTCTTGAGAGTGCGTGAAGTGGTTTTAGCACGACGGGCGGCGGCTGATAATCCCAAGTCTTGTTGATCCATTAGCCTTTGGGCTACTCGACAACGGCGAATAGTCTCCGGCTTCATAGTTGTCAATTTCATCACCATCTATTTATAGTTTCACAAATCATACAACATAATTCTACCATCTACAATATCCATGACTCCCATATCAATTAATTTGGTTTTCATATCATCGCTTAACGACAATCCTAAATCCGACATACGCTTTTTAGCCTCCAACAAATTATCATATTGTCCACTATCGGAATTACGCACCAAAGCCGCATACAATTGTTGCACCTTGCCATCAGCCTCCATGAGATCCACATTAAGAGGAATGTTCTCAATAAGGGTTTTCAAGGAGGTATTAAACAAGGTTTTGGCTTGATAAAGGTGATTAGAATTAACTACGGAATCTCCATTCAATCGGGCTAAGCCTTTACACAAGTTAATGAATTGTTGGAACTTACGGTTTTCTCGTTCTGCTCGTTGAAGAAATACCTTTTTGAACTCTTCCGATTCTTCTACGGAACTAAACTCTTGCCAAATAAAATCTTCAATAACATCCATATCAGGATTTAAACGACTCACATAACGAAGATATTCCTTAAAGAATCGTCGCCACATTTTCAATTCGGCTTTGGCTTGCGGGGTTTCAAACTTGCCGGTCATGTTATCCATGATCTTCCTTTTTACGAATTTATCAGCGTTATCATCACCATAGGTCAAACTCATTTGAGCAAAGATTAAAGTCATACGGCTAATCATTTGGAAGGTATACTCTTTAAAGACATCCAACATCGCCAACTTATCCATCTTATCAGAATAGGATTTATCAGGATTGCCCCAAAAACTCATATTAAGACAAGCATCACGCTGCACATCGATTTGACCTTTCTGCATAGTATAATAACCATTAGCCAACATATTCATAAGTTCACCAAAGACATCTGAACCCCATGTTTGAAACTCGGATACAGCAATACGCTCGTTATTCATTTTTCCAATCAAACCTAATTCTACGGAGTTAAGATCTTCGCCACTCATGGCTCCAAACAATCCTGGAATTGTGCATAGTTTTCCTGTCGAGGCTACCCCTGTGGGCACCAAAGGTTGCATAATGTTTTCGATTAGGTGGTCTTTGCCTTCACCCATGCTGGTAATCACCGCAATATGAATCATATCCGTTTTCTTAAACGGGCTTAAACAATTCAATAACACGGCTTGCTTAATGCTATCTGCCGCATAAACATGACGCCAAAGAGTTTTATCATCCATCATCAATTTGAGTGGACTTACCTTCTTTTCTTGACATACTGCCAAAAACTTTTGAAACTGTTCTGTCGTCAGTTGGCTTTGCTTATCGTCATTCTGTGGTTCTATCTTTTCGACTACAAACACCTTTTCTCCTTGATGGAGTTGGTAACTCCCGAAAATTTGGATTTGATTACCATTACGCTGTGAATCAGTCAAAAGGCTGAGAGCCGTCGTCAAATCGGCAGGAGGCATACCCCCAGGAATGAGAGTAACTCCATTGTGAGCCATACATTTGACGGCATTACTACCATCGCTAACGACAAAGTGAATAGCAATCTTCTCATAAGGGTCTAACAACGATCGAGTCGGTTTAGCACCTTTCCGAGATTTCACCAACGGTAAGTCTTCAATCTTGATACAAATTCCCGAACCCTTTCGAGGACGAGAACTAATCTTAGACTGATAAACTTCGGCTACCGTAGCATCATAGTCCGTAAAGGAGTTTACACAGGATTCGACGAATTGGGTCAATTCCGAGTCCATAGTAATCCCTCATGCCATCACCTATTTCTATTTTCAAGTGTCCGCCTCAAACCTGTGGGCCGCAGACAGGTGTTCGGTGGTGAAACCAAACTCCCATCAGTTCAAATTATCCCTTGCGTAGTGTAGTGGCACTTTTTAAACCGAGTTGCCTTACGGCACACGGAGGGTCAAGGGTTTTGACCGCAACCCCTAAAGGCTGCGTGGTGGAACTTGAACCATAGATCTCAAGTCATTCCCAAGACGGCTAAGCCGCCTGAGTCCTTAAGATTGGCGAGGACGATTTCACTCGTCGTCGGAAACCACTTGGTCAGCAGGGACTTCGGGGAGTTCATCACGAGTGATGCTACCACGAGGTAGTGCGTTGAAGGTGTTGAAGGTGCGTCCAGGGTTCTTCTTGGACTCTTCCTTTTGGCGAAGGAAATCAATCTTCACAGGAAGGTGGTATACCTTCTTGCCATCGTCACCTTCGGTGATAATGTTGTTGTTGTTGATGAAACGCTCAAAGTCGTTTCGCTCGTAGCCACCAAGATAGACCTTTTCACGGCGTCCGTTCTCAAGGTTTACCATGCGAAGACAGTAGTTCTCACCGTTGAGGTCAGAATCAACCTTGTTAAAGGATACCAAAGCGTAGTTGCGATAGATTTCACCAAAGGTAGGCTTAATCGTATCATACCGGGTCTGAGGACCACGGTTGCTGCTCGGTGCTGGTCGGCTGGCAGTTAGTTCGTCCATAAATGCTGCAATATCATCTGCGTTGTTACTCATTTTTTTCACTTCCTTTTTTTGTTATCCCGTTTTGTTTCTTGTCGGGTGTAATAGATAGTGTCTGCCACCACCCTTATATACCTTCTGAGTTTGTCAAATAAAGCAAAATATTATATAGTAGTGCGAAGCAATTATACCTATGGGTAGCCCTGCATTTCTTGATATTAATACGGGAAAAGTGTCTACTTCGGGCACACATCCCGTAGTATTTATTGAAGATGGTTGGACTTCAGTTATTTGCGATCTTCGAGAATGGATGATTAAAGACCCTCGTGATGCCGTTCCCCCGGCATTTATTAAACATACAGATGTTAAACTTGATTTCTTGGGTGACCAAAAAGATGCTGAAAAATGGGCTAATCGTTTTGAAGATGCTTTAGATAATATCAGTTGTGATTATTTCGTTATTTCGCAATCCGGCAATATGTTATCAGTAATCCTAAATAATTCAGCCACACCTTGTTCTGCTACTCAAGTTATACTCACCAGCGGAGGAGATGCTGCGGCTCGTAACGCCTGTTATGGTGATATCATGGGTGGTAAGCGTATTGAAGGTGGCGATTGGAATGAAAAACAAAAAGGCGGCGGTGGAGGCGGCGGCGGTGGTAGCGGAGGACCTCCTTCACCATCACCCCCCAGTTTAGGTGGTTCCCCAAGTGGACAAGGTTCAGGAAGCGGAAGCGGAAGTGGTTCTGGTCAGGGCGGAGATACTGGAGGGACAGGTTCCGGAATGAGTGGTGGACAAGGAGATGGAAGTGGATCGGGTCAAGGACAAGGTTCCGGTCAAGGAGCGGGTGGAGATGGCTCTGGCGAAGGTGGACAAGGTTCCGAAAGCGGAAGTGGTGAGTGTGGTTCTTGCGGTGGTTCCGGAATGAGTGGTGGTCAAGGAGATTCTGGAGATGGAGATGGCTCTGGCCAAGGAGATGGTGGAGAAGGACAAGGTCAGGGTCAAGGAGATGAATCTGGTGACCAAGAAGGAGTCTGTGGTGATTGCGGTGGCACGGGAGAAGAAACTCCTGTTAATGCGGCCCCCGCAGACCAAACCATGAGTGATGTTCAAGAAAAGGCAGCACAACAAGCCCAAAAAGATTTCGATGCTCAACAAGAAGAGCGTAGTGAAAAGTGTCAGGCTGCGGCTGATGAAGCCGAACAACAAGCCGATGCTGGTAATCCTCAAGAGGCTACTGATGCTGCTTGCGATGCCAAAGAATGTGGTAATCCCAATTCTCAAAAGGATAAAGATAACATGGCTCGTGCAGAAGAGGCTGCTAACAAGGCTATCGATGACGCTGAAGATAATGGATCTCTGTCTTCCGAACAAGCCCAAGAACTTCGTGACCAATTATCAGATTCTGAACCCAGCAATCAATCTGAGGCTCAAAAGATGGCTTCCGAGGCACGACAAATGGCCCAAGATGCCCAAATGAATCAAGACCCTGAGGGTTTGAAAGATGCGGCAGATAAACTCCATGAGGCTGCTGAAGAAGCCAACAACAGTTCTGATAATGCCTCTGTTTCTCAAGCCGCACAAGATGTGGCCGATATTGCTGGTAACATGGGTGATGAAGATATTCAAGATGATTTACAAGAACTTGCTGATGAATTATCTCAAAAATCTGGAGAACGCAAGTGGGGAATTAAAGAAGAAGATTCGGGAGAATTTTTGACTGATGAACATGGCAAGCCTCATGAGTTCGGTACTCACGAATAGGCGCAAGAGATGACTGAGGACTCTGGAGAAGATGGCCTCACCTGCGAACCTCTTCCTAACCGATTGGATACGGCTTTCAATGAGGCCAATGATGATGGTAGCATGGATCCTAACGACCCCGAAACTCGCAATGAGTTTGATGAACAATACGATAAAACTATGGATGAGTTGGCCGAAGGCCAAATCTGCACCGTTGTTAATTTGGATGGAGTATTTACTTCGGCTCACGAAGTTTATGAAGAATTATTGAATTATGTTTACTTGTTTAATCCTATGCTTCATAGTATGATGTCTCAAGCCAAACAAGTTCCTGTCAAAATTGCTGTGCAACGAGAAAGAACTCCCATTCACTTGGAAGTTTTGAATTTTGAAGATTTGGATGAAGACCAAATTAAAAACCTTATTGATAATTATCTCGACAATGAGGATTACACCGATATTTCTATTCACTCTATGGACGAAGGCGATACCCAAAATGGTAATCCTGATGGATGGCTACCAAAATGGGCGGCTCTAACATGGAGTCTCCCCGGAACCTTAGCAGATTCTTTTGGTATCAATTCTCAAGTCCGAGTTATTGAAGAACTTGGAGATTGGGTTAAAGTGCGTCCTCTTGGAAATCTTTCAGGATATATGGCTCTCCTAAAATCTAACTTAGACTGTTATGCTGAACCTCCTGCCGAACCCGGCGAAATGGAAGACTTATTAGATCTTCCTTCTATGCCTACTACAACTGAAGAACTCAAGAAGATTTTGGAAGAGGCTCGTCTAAAGAAACAACGCAAGATGCGACAAACCCAAGAAGTATCTTCTGATGCTATGGTTGATTGGCGAGTCAATATTCTTACGGGAGAACGAAAGTCGTTTACCAAAGACCAATTATTAGCCGGTGAAGGTGGTAGAGGATGGGTATCTATCAGCATGATAGATGGTGTTTATTCCGATCTTATTGGACTCTGCGAACTTTTGGACCTCAATAACATTAGTTATACCGTAGTATCACAAACGGTGGGACCCACTAAAATTCAAACTGATGCTTCTGGACTGAGCATGGCAACCAAATTAGGAAAACCCTTGACTATTAGAAATGACACGGTGGGATATCTATGACCTGGAAACAAGAATTTAATCGCTTTAGTGCCGATGCACTTAAAGAAATGAAAACCTATTCGGACAACACTAACGAAGAACGAGAGTGGATGTGTTATGTTTATTTAGACGATGATGGTCGCTATCAATTAGGACTTCCTGATTACGGTGGTGAATCTGCTATCAAAGTTAGTCCTCAATCCAAGATGGCACAAGATCGACTTCGTAAAGGACTTCATAACAAGAAATGGACTATTCACGGTCACCCTCTCAAAGATGGTAAGATTTATACCGGTCGTCAGTATTTCTCTTCCACCGATATTTGCCGAGAGTATGTTACGGCTCGTGATAACAACGAATACACCGTGCAGTTCTTAGTATATCCCCATCAACAAATCGAAAAGGATAGTAATGGCCGGGCTACCGGACGCCATGTAATTCACAACCGTGTGCGAACTTTAGTATTTCCTAATACCCAAACCATTGTGGCAGCCATGAAAGAATCTAACCCGGGCGTAGACCCTTATGCCATTACCCCGGAATCCGGACAAAACCGTAATGCTCCCGATGGTCGTTTAGTCAATGATGCGGGAGTCAATTGGTTTGCTTTCCAAGAAACTTTGGGCAAATATAATTGTATGGGAATTATGGATCTCGAAGGACCTGCTTACGGTGCCGAAGGATTTAATTCTAAAACTTTATCCCTAATTAATATGGGTGGCTTTACTACTATTGCTTTAGCCGGATTAGGTCTTTGGTGGGCTAACCGAAATAAGAAAAAGATTATTGAAGTTATCGACGATATTAAATCATAGGTGTAGTTCATGAAATGGGCCGATTTAGGAACTTGTTTAGGCATGGGATACTCTGGTATCGTGTTTAAACATCGTTTAGAACCTAACAAAGTCATTAAATTGTTGCCAAGTCTTAATCGTCCTAATTCTCTACAAGTTTTAGAAGATTTAAAATTTCGAGTAGCCGATGACTCACTTTTAGAATGTGAGCGAGAAGAACCTGAAGAATATCTTTGGATGTATTGTTCTTCATGGGCCACTTATCAGATGTGGGCTAAAGTTATGCAAGATCGGGAGGCACCTAAATGGTTGCCCAAGATTTATCAAGTCGGTAGTATTCAAGTCTCGGGACGCTTAGTAGAAGAATTATTAAATCGTCCTTCAGTTGCCCAATACAAAAACGAGTTTTATTCTGATTTAGATTATTTGGCTGAAAGTTCTATGCAAGAAAATGAGCCAGTTAGTTTTTATTATGTCGTTATGGAATATCTTCCCCGTGATGCCAAGCCTATTTATTCCGAAAAATCTCAACGCCGACGGCAAAAGATTATTAACACTTATTTTATCAATAAAGGTATGGTAGTTCGAGATGTGGTAGATAACCGAGATAATTATCGGGCTCGTAATAACGGCACTACCGTTTTCTTCGATCCTTTGGCGTGTCCATTACCGACAATTCAAGATTATGAAAACCAAGATACTTGGTCGGCTATTACTTTTGATAATCTTTTTGTAGAATTAAATCCTGTCGTGCAAGGTTCTCGATCCTATCAAAATTGGATTTCTGATAATCTTTTTGGTAAGATTGCTTTTGGTCAAAAGAAGACTCCAGCCATTGAGTTTTGGTATGAGGCTATTAAATCTGGTAACTATTTCAACGACCCAACTTTTAGATCCGAACAACCTTCTTTAAATGATTATACTCCTTATGAGATTATGAATTCAGGAGTTGTTACGGGTAATTTCTTGCAGGATGTGTGACCATGTGGGGCACATTTATTGATGCTGGCAGTTTAGGTTTTGTTTTTAGTTCGGAAGAACCGGACCAAGTTATCAAAGTTATGAGTATTGATGATTCTTACAATCCCGACTTTGTAATCAATGTTATGCAGTATCGGTTGTTTCAACAACTTAAGAAAGACCAAAAAAAAGGTGAGTTTACGCCAGGGCTTCCTGAGATCGATTATTTGTTTACTATTGAAATGACACCTCAATTAATGCAACAAATATGGAGTAACACGGATATAGAGGATAATAAATCTTATTATAAGAGGTTTAGAGAAGAGATTCCCTATGGTAGTCAAGTTGCGATAGTTCTTATGGAAAAATTGGCTGTCCCTACGGAAGATGTAGGTCGTAAAGGATTATCCGCTATGTTACGCTATTTAGTTTCTAATGGTTGGATTGCCCGAGATTTACGAGTTACCAATAAAGGATTGAATCCGGCTGGCGATGTGATTTGGTTTGACCCAATGGTAGCACCTTTAAGTCCTCGAACAGAACAAGATATTGCCATTTGGGAAGATTGGTTTGAAGACTCCATAGAAAATTACCAAAAAGCCATTGCTAATAAAAAATACTTTACCCATGAACATGATTTTGGTTTGTTTTATTCCGAATCTGAAGATTATTGGTTGCGGGGTGGATGTGGTCAAGCCGCCCAAGCCATTTCCGAACAATTAACGGCTCAAGGAATTCCCCACCATTTTGAAATTGGTTTGGCCTATTTAGATGACGATAAGTTTGTGGGTAACCATATTATTGTGGTGGCCGATAACCAAGCCATAGATTATTATGGAGTTGGCGGTGCCCGACAGCGATGGAAAGAAATGATTGTTCGGGATTACAACTATGAAGACCTCCCAGATTTCCTATTATCTGATTATCTAACTATTGAATGGATTCCTGTCAAATCTGACACAAATTTCCAAGTGCACATCAGAGGAGATTATCTTCCTGCTTCGGGAAACAAAATTACCAGCAAAACATTAGGATTTAAATCTGAGGTGAACCGATTGAAATCGAAAAAGGTTATTGTTATCAATGTCAAAGACAAAAAAGTAGTAGGACTTACCCAATGGAATTATTCTAATGGCACTCGATCTTATAAATCAATCCCTATTCCTCCACAACTTAAGGGTAACACCAAATATCCGGATTTATTCAAAAGGTTTTACACCGCCATTGCCGTTTCTTCTTATATTTACGATGAAGATTCGGGACGCTTTAACGCTGAATCTTATCCTCGTTGCTATCTTTGTGGTTTTCCAGCCAAGATTGAGGTCTTAACGGCTGTGGGAATGCGTAATTTTTGTGGCAATAAATGTCGAGGAGAATACGAAGGCATAGATTATGGTGATTATGATAGTCCTAAATTAGAACACCAATTAACGATTACTAATTACAATATAGGTTATCTTCCAGAAGGATATGAGGGACGGGAATCTAAACTTACTATCGATTGTGCTAACTGCCCACTACATTTAATAGAAGACATTCCTCAATATACTGATATTTATGATGATTATCGTCAAGGTCACAACCATCATGTTAAAATATGGAATGAAGAGTGGGAAGATTATGAGGAAGAACCTTGTATCAATCATGATTTAAAGATTACTCGGTATTTATCTAATACTGAAGAGTGGGATGGAACCCGATTAGGAGAAGTTGCTTTTAGATGTCTAAAATGCGGTTATCGAGATATGATTTATGCTGACATTCCCGAAGGGTGTAATAACACCGGAAGATCTAAACCATCGCCAAACTTTTATCAAAATAAGTCTTGATAATCATCATAAGAGGCATCGACATTTGCCCAAATATACTCTTCGGGAATTAAGTCTACTTCGCTTTCACTAATATCTTCTCGATTAGCCCAATGAGATTCCCAATCAGCATAAGTGGTCTGCAATCTTTCTTTTTGCAGATCTTCATCAATTACCAAACGAACTACCTTCCATCCGGCTTCCGTCAAGGCTTTGGCCTCATTAACGAAACGAACATCATCAATAACAATGTTTTCATGATGGTTTCCCAAATCAATAACATAATCAATCCACACCGATGGTCTGATTTCTCGCATCTTCATACCAATTTGTTGTAACAACGGCCGGTCTTTTTCTTCCATACCAAACAAATCATGAGCAATCTCTTTAACTTTGGCCGCCAATGAAACTTTATGGTAATCTTGGTGGTCTACCAACCAATTAGCCATCGTGGTTTTCCCTGAGGCCATTCTCCCGGCGATTGCGATCTTCATGTCGAACCATAGTTCAACCACCTTAATATAACTTTGTTTGTCGTTGCGATTGCATGGCATCGTTAAAGTATTCTGGTAAGAACTCTTTAAGAGGTTTGCCACCATCACGCTGAGAGCGAAGATGGTAGTCAAACGATGGATCGATAATATACATCTTACCTTGGTCTTTGGGACTACGGACAATTCTTCCTAACATCTGCGTCAGCATGACACCGGTTTGCATCGTATACCAATCAGGATTATCTTTCAACTTTTTAGCAATCCGCACATCTCCCAAACTGGGGAAAGGTAATTTGGGAATAACCAAGAATCCCACCGAACCGCCATCATAACCTTGGTTGGCATAGGTAGACACCAAAATCTGATTACCTTGTGACTTGTTAAAGTTCTCGAAAACCTGATCTCGTTCCGTCGGATTTTTAGAATGCGTAATAATTCTGTCGGCTACATTGCGGTCTACATCGGCCACAGCCTCTAAAATCTTCTTTTCTAATTCATCCGTATAAGGCAAAATCAGTCCCTTTTGATTAGGAAATTGATTAGCAATTTCTACAATGCGTTCTGCAGTTTGACGATAATGTTCTTCCCTGCGTCCTCGACGACTCAAATCTCCACCCTTGAAGGCCGTAAAAATAGGTCGGTTGGTTACCGGGAAACTGCTATACTTAATTTGAATGTAACAAGTCTCTGATTTTTTAAGTCCCATTTCTTGACAATAAATATCAATGTCGGCAATAGTTCCGCTTAAGAAAATACGATGCTTGCCTAAGCCCAACAATAGTTCTTCCGATCTATCGGTAATATCCATAGGCTTAAAAGATATGAAAATAGGTTCTTCTTCGTCATCATACTGCCAAATGATATTCTCCGGTTCAGTCTTTAGACTTTCAATAAGTCGTTGCAGATAATTTTTCGTGTTAGCCGCCATACGCACCGTTTTCTCATCATACTGTTTCATACGGCCTGAAATTTCTGATACCAAGCGTTCCAAATACATCAACCATACTTTCGAGCCCATAACTTGTCGGTCTTTAGGAGTATCGGTTCTAATGCTACCGATCTTCGGGAATCCCCATGTCATTGGACTTGATACTGGATGCCAAGTAGTTAAGAGATTTTCTCGCTTCCTTGCCATACCATTTTGATTGGCTTCAGGGGCAGCCATGATTTCATTAAAACTGGGAATATCTAATAGCATTTCCAACTTCTTTACCGAAAGCGTTAAAGCATAATAATCTGCCAAAGTATTGGGTAGTGTATGAGCCTCATCAAAAATAATGAAATCACGAGGCAATAAATACATTCCGCTGGAGTTCATACGCATAAGATAAGAGGTATTACCCACAAAATAACGGTTATGGTGGGCTTTATGCAAGGCTTGATAATACTCACATAGTTTATCTTCTGATACTGACCAATCCACTTGTTGCTTCTTAATTGGTAATTTCATACCACACTTAAATCCAATTGTGCTGCACGGGGCTAAATCTGCTTGAGTAGTTTCTTGCTGTGGGCGACCCATCTGATGAGCCTCCCATGCTTTTTGGGCTTCGGCTTCAGAACGACAATTAGCCTCAATGCTAAGCGAACAACCATAATTGCCTTTACCCATCACCGATCTCATAAAGGGCATTTCATCAAGATATTGTTTTTGCAAACCCTTGAGAGGAGTTACCACATAAGCCCGACTATCAAACATCTTGGGAACTACCATCGCCATAGCCGATTTACCAGAACCTACCGGAGACTCTACCACAATGTTCTTGTATCCTGCTTTCACGGCTTCGGCAATTTCAGGAATTACCTGTTGTTGTTCTTGACGAGGGGTGCCAAATCGTGTATTGGTAAAATAATCTGATATCTCGTATTGTGGTTTCATCATCGGCGTAACTTGAATAGTTTTAAATCCTGTGGCTTCCAATTCTTCGGGAAGTTGGTGACCACCGATCTTTCCTAATTGAGTATCATCAAAATCCTTTTGCTGAATAAAATCATCTTCTTCTGCTTCTTCGGCCACATTGACCGGATTACCTGAAACCCACATCTGCAAATTAAAATGATTACAAAATTGTTCCAAGTTAGCAATCTTACGACCTCGAATCTCCATTTCTCCACGATAACATTTACGAGATTTATCCCACTTTAAGTGATATGTGCCAGCCAAAATATCTCGATAAGGATAACAATTACCTCTTACCGTTACAGGAACGAACATATTTATCCATAGGTAGACGACCTTAATATACTTTGCTAACATATAAATAGTTGATCGCCTAAATCATATTTATGGTGTCTATTGAATGGCAAGGATCTAACATCCCACACCCTCAAAAAGCCGATAAGGGTGGTGAAGATACTTGGTTTGTTACCGAAAACTTTGATTATACTGCTGCGGCGGTATTTGATGGCGTTGGTGGTTGGGCCGAGTGGGGCGTAGATCCAAGAGAATGGGCGGCATCTATGGCTACGGAAACTATTAATGCTTTAGACGAAACTTCGGGATTGATTTCTGTTTTGACTCAAGCCTATCAAGAAACCAAATCAATGGTGCCTCACGGTAGTTGCACCGCTTGTATCGTCAAACATACTGATGGTTCTGATAGTCTTCAATTTGCCAATTTGGGCGATTCCGGATTAGCCGTGTATCGTAAGGGACAAATGCTCTTTGAAACTTTAGAGCAAACAATGGGTTTTAATTTTCCTTACCAATTATCTTCGGAAGAGGGTGAAACTCCTTCAGATGCAGATCGGGGTTATATTCCTCTTAAGCCGGGAGATTATGTAGTCTTGGCTACTGATGGATTATGGGATAATCTTTATCACAAAGAAATCGCCAAGTTGTTAGAACGAGAAGACGACCTTTCTGATGCTTTGGCTACGGCGGCGTTTCAAGCCGCTAATGATAACAAGCGTTGGGCACCCTTTGGACAAAAGGCCGTGGTAGAACTCTATGGTGAGCGAACTCCCGAAGATCTTGATTACGAAGTCGTTCCACAATTAGTAGAATACTTAGGCGGCAAGTTAGACGATATTACTGTAATTGTAGGCCGGGTATATTGATGACATCCCTGGCCAACAAACATTTTGTTGAGGCAAAGCAAGTTACTAAGTGGCTTGAACAAGAAGTTGTTTTGACAAGTCCCAGTTTTATATTAGATTATAAGGAACCTTATTCATATATGTGGGAAGTTGAACAACATTGGAACACCTATCAATTTATTTATTGGATATTTGGGAATCAAACGGTTGAATATGATGAATCGAGTGAACTCGTTGAATATTGTCATATTAATATACCTTTACAACAAGACCTTATCAAAAATGGATTTAATTCAAACTCCGTATTAAAGTTTACTCTTAAAGATGGCTCTCAACTTTCTCTTCGGGCCGAGTCTTACAAGTATCAAGAGGGCAAGCCGGTGTGGTGGTCACTCGCAAAGAATCTTTTAAACGATTCTTGGGAATGGCCGGTGAGAATTTATGTTACTTTACCCAACAATGAAACCATTATTGGCTATCCTGATTATGAAATGGGTGGATGGGATTGGAGTTTTGAACCCGATCAAAGTGAACCGCAAAGCATCAATTATTGGCAACTCAAGATCTAATCCTTTCCCCTGAGGCTATCAATAGCCTTTTGGTGACACAATTTAAGTTGGCAACTTAAAATCCGAGTTCACGCATCGCATCTTCAACCGAAAGTTCTCCTGATTCCACTAATTCGGTAAATACCGAGAAGGGATAACATTCATCCTTCCAATCACAATAACTGCATTGCCAATCACCCACGGTGTTAAGAGGATTCTGTTCCCATTGCTTTGTCTTGGTTTTAGAAAGAGTGCCGTTTTCGACCATCATTTCAAAGACTTCATCAGAATAACGAAGAGCAAACTCACGGTCAGGAGGCGTATCAGACTTCAACTTCTCATGACATTCCATATACCTTTCCAAGATGTTTTCCATCGTGAATCCCTGAATAGGACTATACATGATGTTATCCTTCAATTGCACCATGGGATCGGTTTCGGGAGTAATCAACTGTCCATCCATCGTCTTAACAAGGATTTCTCCATCATAACCATTACTCAATTCAATACGGAATTGATTGGTCTTACAAGAGTCTACGATTTCATAGACAATCACGAAATAAGGGATAGTGACTCCATAAGTGTCTTCTACCACCTTGCGAGTATGAAGATACATAGCGGCTTGCATCAAGTGTTCCATCTTGGGAAAGCCCACCGGATACATCTTGTTGCCCTTACCGCAAAGGTGCTTTTCACTAAAGTGACCTCGGGTAGACTTGACTTCAATACCAATAGCGGTGTTAGGGTCAATCATAGTAATACGACCTTCGCTATCAGTTTCAAAGTAGCGTAGCACAGCGTCAATTTCACCAGAAAGATATACCGATTCACCGGTTTCAGGATCGGTTCCGATTGGTTCCTTCAACTTAAGGTTAGAGGCCAAAAGAACTCCTTGCTTTTCCCATTGTTCTTGGAGTTCATTTTCAACAGCATCACCGACACCGAAACGAATCATGCTCGTATCATCGGCTTCATTGGTTCGAGGAACCCGCTTCTTAGAATACCATACTTGACGGTGGCACTTACCAACTAATTGGTCGTTGCCATATTCATCAACGATATTACAGGAGGCTCCTGTGGGGTTCAATCCACCAAGACTCACACGGAGTCCACGGTTTCGCTTGGCATATACATAGTTCTTCATCGGGTCAAACATTTGTTCACTTCCATTTACCCTGCCTGTTGTGGCAGTTGTATTATGCAGTTATGCAATTACCCTTATATACCTTTTCATTTTCCAAAGAATCAAAACACATCATCTTCTTCGGCAGGTGGATGATCTACGAAATGCACCGCCAAACTGACATCTTGAATATGCTTCATCTCTAAAGATTGTTGAATAATTTGATTGAGGATTTTATCTGCCGACTTCATTTCGGATTCCATGTTTTCCCATTGAGGAAAGCCCACGATATCAAAAATTTCATATTGGGTATCATCTTTAGCCGTAGACAAACGATTTAAGGATAATCCATTAGTAACTGTGAGTCCATAAACTGAAGTGCTAAAAGGTTGTAAATCCTCCCCGGGAATTACAATAACTCGATACAAAAAACCATCTGGCTGTTGTCCTGCCGCTTCAAATTGTTGCAAGGCTTCTCCCAATTCTAAAGTTTTATCCATGTTGCTTCACCATTCGATCCATAAATTCGTTATAATCAAAGTTTTCCCAATCCTTGATAATCTCTAACATGATTTTGAGGTCACGGGCCATATCACCCGTCGGAACTTTTTGCAGTTTGGTATCTTCCGTTCCGTCAGGGAAACGATAAGTGGTAACTTGATTAAAGTGTCCTTTGGCTAACAGCGAAGTTACTACCATTCGGGCTTGGTCAGCCGAGGCTTGATTATCAATCACTACCTTAACTCGCTCATTAGCCGATTGCATAATTTCTACTTGATGTTGCACGATGCCTTCTAAATACTTTTGAGGGTTTTTAGACAACCATCGGTCAATCTCTTCTCGGTTATATCCTTTCGATACTAAGAAATCTACGAAGTTACCGGCTACGGCTACTACGAAACGAAGAGGATCATCCAAAATGTTGAACATCACGAAATATAGATCATCTTTATCATTATGGTCCATATCTACCACAGCAGTTACAATAACTTCGTTATCTTTAAATCCTAATTTGACATCGCTAATTTGTTTCAATTAAAAGCCTCCTCAACACATTCATGACACAGATAATACAAACCACCTAAAGAAATATCAAATCCGCTTTCACAGCCCCGGCATTTGCGAAGTCGCCAACGGAGAGCCCATCGTGCTTGTAGCACTCGGGCCTCATCGATAGAAATCGGCACGGGATTATTAATCAGGTAATCAATGGCTGAAACCTCTAAACCTTGCTCTTCAGCAAACTCCATTAAGTCCAGCATACACCTAAGTTGTAAACACCACCTATTTATATCTATTGATTTGGTGCTGGAGGCAGGATTCGAACCTGCGAAGGCTTCGCCAATGGATCTTGAGTCCACCCCCTTTGACCGCTCGGGAACTCCAGCATATGTAATTAGACAGAACGACCCATGCGTTTAATGTCTTCTCGCTTTACCAAGCCTAAAGTAATCGTTGATGAACCTGATTGTTCCTCTACTGTTACCTTCATATAATCGGTATCAGCATAGTCTGAGAAAACTAACACACGGCTACTGCCTAAATCAAGGCGAATTTCCATGTTCACTCCTCGCCATATCGGGTTTGATACTCGGCATAAAGAGCGTCGGCAAGGTCATAGATTTGACCTACAATTCCTTCGGGAACCGATTCCAAGTCTCCGATTTGGGCAGAAACCAAGTTGGTAGCGTTGTTAATACACATTCCCAGAGTAATACGCTCTTGCGTAGACATCTTACCTGCATCCACATCGCCAATAAATACCGAGTTGCCATCAGGAGTAGTAATAGTAATTACGGCAAGATCGGAGGCACGACCTCCTTCAAGAATACCAAATCGCTTGCGAGCCCCAAAAGCAGACTTAAACTTACCTGCGTATTGTCCTCGAACATCGTAGCGACCAATCTCGCTCTTGTCGTTGGCTACGGTAGTTGGCCCCTTAAGGAAGTAAGCCAGCGTTCCGTCGTCCTTTGCCCATTCTTTCGCACTATATCCATCTGCACATTTAATTTCAATCTTTACCATTGTATCACGCTCCTTGTTGCGTTAGTCGCAAATAATCTTGTGTGCGGCCACCCTTATATACCTTTCCACCACTTCGGAGGGTCTTCCCAATTGATAGCCATCGGATAGATAACGCAATCGCAAAAACTCGGATCATCAGAAAATTGAAGAATCGTGATTTCATCATTAGATAGAACTTCGCCCGCCATCAATTTAGCCATCAATTCCTTTGAGCCTTCCTTAGTCGGAAAACCACAACGGCGACATCGCATCTGGAAAACTAATGCTTCCACCTTTATATACCTTATACCCAAAATATAAATAGTCACAAATAGAACCTTTTCTTATGCCAAAAGTATGGGCAGATATCACGCCACCAAACCTAAATCAACCCTATTGGGTAGGTGAATTATGGGTCACTCATAAAGGTAAAACTTGGCGAGAAGATACCATTGTCGATTCTGAAAAGGAACATTTTGTTAGAAGGGTTAGAGAAGAAGTAGAACTAATAGAACGAGAATTAGACTATCGCTTTATGCTTTCTTCTTAATCTTGATAATAATCTACCACTACCCGATCGCTAACATAGATTTCCCAATCCCAATAATCACTTCCTCCCGCTTCGTCACCATCATAATAAAAATGCATTTTTTGATAATCTGAATAATCATCAAGGAATTTTGATTCTTCGGTAGTCCACCGACGGTAGTAATCTTTACCAGTTTTGCCCACCACAATCCAATTGGTATCATTCCATTCATCTAAATCTACAAATGTAAAAACCTTGGCTTCTTCCAAAGCCTTTTCATAAAGTTTTTCTTGTTCTTTATCATCCGTTTCAAAACCAAAAGCCATAATTTCTTGTAAATCATCCCCGGCAGGAGAGCCCTCAATTTCTCTAACATAACTTAGACCAATGCCTTCATCAATAATATCAACATCGCCCAATTCTTCTCCAATAGCATAAAAGCCACAGTATTTAGCAGGATAATTCCACATTACAAAGTCAGTTGCTTGGTTGCAAGCCCAAGCAGACCATTCTGCCACAGCAATTTCAGATAAATAAGGATCTTCGTAATCTGTCCAAGGGTTTACTGCGAAACCCTCAATGTTATTTTCACGAGTATCAGGATCTGCAATCCAATCAAAAAAGGCCGTCATATAATTTTCCCAATAAGGATTATGTCGCTTCCAACCACTCCATGAATAAACCACATATCCGTTCTTTTCTTCGATCATGTCATAATCATTGGCTGTTGGAAACCACTTATCTTTCAGGCGGCTAACTTTACCCATCATTTCCATGCCTGCTTCATAGAGTTCCCGATATTCTTCCGGGATAAACACTTGTCCATAATGACGATATCCCATATCGTTTGATTGGTCAAACGACTATTTATAGTTATTCGAAAAAGGATTTTTCAGAAATGGGGTATTTCCCATCTCGTAAGATATTATAATTAATGGCTTGGTGATAGCCTTTGGGCATTACACCTTTTGCATATCTTTTTCTATCTGCAGATAATTTATTTGCTCCCGATCTTAATTGTGACCAATCCGGTTCTGTGCCATGAATATCGACAAATAAATCTTCTTCGTAATCAGCAAACCACCCATCAAAATAGACTTTACCATTATCATAATTAGCAATTAGATACCCATCTAATCCTGTATCACTACCTAATTCCATACTGACATCCGTAATCATACCCTTTTGGAATCCTTCTTGCGGAAGTAACCAATCACTAATATCCTTAATCACGGCTTCTATTTTATCTTTAGTCATCAAATTAACCTCCGATTAATTGCATCCCATTGATGTTGTTTTATCTTTTCTTGATACACTTCATAGGCTCGCTCACCCAATAAAATTTGCATAATTGGTCTACCTTGTTCATCTTGTTTAAAAAGGACTCCCGCCATAGTGCTAAAGCCGTCGGCAAAACTAAAGAAATAGCCTTCTACTAACCAAAAATTTCCCACCCATCCTGAGCCTGATAACAATTCTGAGGTTTTAGCAAATACCAATTCATAATTGGTAGGAAAGGTCACCTTATTTACGACGGTATTAACACCTCTTACGACCCATTTAGTTGCTTGTTTACCACCATATGTCGATTTATCATCAAGAGGCTTATTACCACCCGTTTTACTACTTAATTTTCTTAAAATATCTCCGGGCTTCTTAATTACCACTTCTGCTAAATCATTACCGTTATTACTAAGACCAATTTCCAGAACCTCAAATATCAAGTCTAAGTCATCATATTGGTATTTCCAATTTAAAACATCTGACTCCTCTAAATAATTACCTCCATAATTGGTAATCAAAAACCGTGACCACAGTTCCTCTTCGGTCTTACTCATAATATCACCCGTCTATTAATGGCTTGCCAAGGAATCTTGCGGCCTGGGCCACGAATCTCATCATATTTTTGTTGATAATCTTCACCGACATAAATCCATAATTCGGCATCATTAGTAAAATGAAGTGCTGCTGGATTACTTGGATCTGAAGCCCAATGAAAATTCCATCCTCGTATCATAAAGTCCTTTCCCATCTGTGTTATTTTTAATTCAATATAACTGTCTTCAGGGTTATCGTAATCTATCTCCCATACTGTATTTTCTCCTTCCTGTTTTTCGGTTATACAATCCTCACACCATTCTCTAATTTCACCTATGAAATTTAGAAGTCGATCTCGATGTCCCGGCCAAAAATTTGAATAATCAATATCTTTACCGATATCTTTTATGCCAAGATGGTAAAACATATTACTTAAATTAGCATTATCTTTTAGCAATTCCTCTACATCTGAAGGCTTTAAATAACGGCCCTGAGCATCATATGTAGAAAAATCTACCATATCCATAATTGTGATTAGGCCACTCTACTACTTATACTTATTCCAATCTGATTTCTCGCCATTGGACTCGACCAGCCTTAATCAAATCACGAATACGGCGTTGCTTAGTTGTCAATTGTGATTTTCCGGATTTAACATCCATGATATAAATCATACCCTCTTCTAAATTAAGGTCTTTGTTATCTCGATAATCCCACACAATGTAATCAATAGGATTGCCCATAAAGTTCCAATTTTCTGCTTTCCAATTAGGATCGATTTCAGGATGGTCTACAAAGGGAGCCCACTTTTCCAAAATTTGTCCCTTCGAGGTATGGGCTGAGGCGGCCCGCCCTTTTTGTTTCTTGGCTTCTTGTTGTGAATTATCTAATTCTAATTGTAGACGAGCCACTTGATGACTAAGTTCTCTGACCGTATCTTCAGAATGCTGTCGAGATTGTTCTGCTAATCCTAATTTATGCGTCAGTTCTAATAACTTATCGGTATCAACTACCGTTTCAATTTGGATTTCGGGCGGACGCTTAGAAACCTGCCATAAACGATATGTTATTAAGATAACAATAACCGATAATACTACCGTAGCGATATCCCACATGACCACCTATTCGGCGGTCACCTATATGTATCTTCGTTTATTGCTTACCCAACACCCGACGATCTAATCCCAAGACATCGCAAATCTCGTTGTATCGATTACGAATCGTGACCTCAGTAACCCCGGCGGCTTGAGCCACATCACGCTGAGTGCGATAATTTTCGGGATACTTCATACAAGCCAAATAAACTACTGCCGCCGCAATACCCGTAGGACTACGACCAGCGGCTACCCTGCGAATGCGTGGATCTTCCAACAGCGTAAAGGCTTCGGTTTCAATAGTTACCGGAACTTGTAGTTTGCTACAAAAAGAGGATACAAAGCCGGTTGGCTGTGCGGGACGAATCTTAAGACCCAAATCCTGCTTAACCTTACGATAGGTGCGACCAATTTCCTTGCGTCCAATTCGGCTGTGACGACCAATCTCATCAAGGGTGCGGTGAATACCATTATCACGGCAAGCAGCGTGAATGCTGGCTGCCACTACGCCTTCGATAGAACGACCTTGCACCAACTTCTTTTCCGCCGCCTTTTTGTAAATAAAGGCTGCTTGTTCACGAACCGATTCGCTAAGCCCCATGTGACTTGCCAACCGTTGTAGTTCATACAAGGCTTGCACCATGTTTCGCTCGCTGCTCTTTTGCACACGGCTTCGCTGATGGTGACGGCGAAGGCGATACAATCGCTTGCGGAAATCACCCGTAATGGTTTTTCCTTGTGCGTCTTTATATCCCGCACTAATATCGGTAGACAAACCGCCATCGTGAATAAGATATGTTTTCTTCATTCCGTGTCGTTCAGAGTCTCCGGAGCCATCGGCAAAAGATCGATAATCCTTACCCATATCAATAGCCTGACCTGCCACCAAGCCACAGTCCTGACATTCCATTTCTCCCGTTTCTACATTTTCCATAACAGAACCTGCACACTCTTGACACTTGCTTACATCAACTTTATAGTCATCATCCATTGCAATCAACTCTTTTGTTATTGTTATTACCTATTTATAGTTTTCGATAGTTATTTATACCCCTCTATCAAAGGGTCGTTCAAATTCTTCTTGATAAAGCCGTTGGCATTCCTCGCAAACAGGAAGCGTTTGAGCAAATTCATCCGTCATATACTTTTCCGGCCACCATTGATTTTCAATCCCACAAAGTTTACCACGGCTGGAAATCGCAATATGAATTACTTCAGGCTTTACCAAAGTTTTTTGGATCTCAGCCCATGCTTTGTCTTCTTCTAAGGCGGGGCAGTTTCGGCTATTATGTCCGGCTTTGCCGCAAGTCCCACATTTACGAGCCATTGATTACCACCAATTGTCCAAACACTTCCGTCATATGCATCATGCAATACACTCGTTGTGAATACTCCTTAAAGGAGTTACCGCTATTAATGGCAACACCCCAAGGATTACCGCAAATCTGACAATCCATCAGACCGCCTTCCAAGGATGGTTAGCATCGTAATCACGGTCGGCTCGGCCAAAGAGCCAAACCTCGTGCGACTTGTTTCGTGCCACCGAATCAACCTTGACCTTACGAATCATCACAAATCGCTTGTCGCCTTTCAAAACATTGTAAATCGATCGAGGTCGAATCTCGTGTCGATAATGCTTATTCAGTTCTTCGGCCAAATCGGTTGTCAGCCATGCTCGCTCATTCATCAGGTCAAAAGCATTGACCTTTCGCTTATCTACCCATGCGTGTCCTTTTCCCATGTATATCACCCCCAATGGTTTCAAATCCCTATTGAATCAATCACCCTTATAAACCTTTCGGTTTCAGTTGTGATTCTCCAACCATCGTTCTGCTTCCTCCACAGCCGCCATGCCATAAAACTGCTTGACATACTGCTTCAATTCTTGATCGAGGATAGTCACCGACCATCCCTTGTTGTTCTTCATCCAATGTTTCCTCTTAATACAGTATCGCATTCGTATCACCCCCGTGTTTCGCCCGTCGGCTTCAATGGGTTCTAAACCCTCATAGTATATAAAGGTTTGGGTCCGGTGCATCAAAAATCGGCTATTTTGGCTCGAAGTTGTTCCAGCCGACGCTGGACATCAGGATTACGAGCCTTCGGATATTTGGCCTCTAACTTTTGAAGTTTTGCCATTAGGCGTTGCTTGGTATTAAACATCACCACATTGACCACCCGGTTCGTGCCGAAATCAAATAGTTTTTGACCGCAATAATGTGGTGGCACTCTTGCCGACGGATCTTATTGACGGGACAAGTGCATTGAATATGCTTATCATCCCATACGGTAACATTCCAATTTCCAGAATTACCTTGCACTCGGAACATATCGTTATTTTGCCTAATTACGCCACCACGACGAAGAATGTCTAAAGCCTTGCTGTGTCTGTCATTTGCCATCCTATCACCACCTAATCATAGGTAGTGTTATTACCCTTATATACTCTTCTGTTTACAAGGTTTCTAAAACCTCGTTGAACTCTTCGCACCAATAATCATCTTTTGAAGTGATGCCCTCACCAGAAGTATAGACCGTAATTACAACTCGATTTTCTCTAAACTTTGTTTCGGCTACTTTGTTTAAGAGCAGATTAACATCGTCAATCATTTCTACGATCGACCACGCTTGATTATAATCTTGGACCTCAATTACCATTTGATACGCCTTGTAAAAATTATTATCCCAATCGGCTACGGTAATTACTGTCCAACCTTCCGGAGCGTCTTCTTGTATCTTTACCGAAGATTGATCTTCTTCTGCCGAAAAGGGTCGGGTTTCTTTATAGTTGGGATAATCTCGACTACCCCAAAATAACTTGCCTTTATGCTTTCTTAGCGTCATCGGTTCTCCCCGACTATCAAATACTACTTGAGGTTTCTCCGTCGCAATCGCCAATAATCGTTTATCTAAATTGGTTTCCCAAGTGCCAATACGGTGCACTCGGGTAGGTGCGGATACCAAAGTTTCTCCTTGATTATCTTGATACACTACTTGCACTCGAATAGCGTCCCGCCCGACATCACGGCCCCGGCCTTTCTGATGACCGTATCGGTTAATGCTGGTATATACTCTTACTACATGGTTGGGACGGCCTGGAAGGGCCCGTTCATAAACCCATTCTTTAACAGGACGATTACGATAAACAATATCTACCGGTTTAAACCGTCGGTTTCGCAAGAATCGATCCATATCTTTAATATCTAAAGTTACAAATGATTCGGCACAGAAAGGTTTGACAACTTCTCTAATATCATCAGAATAACGAGCGTGTTGTTTACCAGCCTTCGTAGCGGCTGCTTTTTGACGCTTGGCTTTAGCATATAATCCTCGATCTTTGAGGGCTTCGATGGCTTTCGCTGGGAAATAAGGTTCTCCGGTTTTACTGGATTTCTTGCCTGAGGCGGTGCCCCACTTTTGTTGTGACCAATCGGTAAGATTTTGTTGCTTTTGAGTTTTCTTACCTTTATAGGCTCGTAAACCTTTTTTATTACAAGCGTCCTCATATTGTCGCTTTAATTCTTGGCTCTTGCGAGCCGACCATTGACCTGCCTTAGTTCCCATAATAGCCTGTTTCATGATTTTATTCTTAAGCCGTCGTCGAATCTTGGCTTGTTCCTTGCCATAAGTAGCCTCATAATTATCTTCTGCCTCAAAGGTTTCAGAAGATAAAATATCTACAATATAATTAGTAGGAATAGTTTCGGAAGTTCTCCACCCGCCAACGCCATCATCTGAAAAGTTTGCCAAGTTTTCTACTTGTGAGGAGATCTTTAAAACCACAATTTCGGTGTTACCGGCTTCTTCTGCCCACCATTGTGCTTCCTCTGGTGTTTCGGCTACAAAAACTGAGGGCAAAAAGTCATCAACCTCTTCATAATAATAAGGATGTGGACTAACATCTTCTAATTCCTCATTCCATACTGAATCTTCTACTCCTGTGGGCTTAATCCCTTCTTCTAAAATAGAGGCAAGACTTCTGGCATCTGTGCCATGATAATAAAACCTTTCTTCAGCAGACAAGGCTGTGGGCCCGAAACCGTATTTCAGAGAATCTGTCGTAAAATCCCCGGTAACTACGGAAGATGTCATCAAGTCTTGATGACTATAATCTTCTAAACTTTGATTAGGTTGATATTCGGCACGGAATCCTTTTCTGACATCAGGATTTTTGTAGGGTCTGCCTAACGCCGTAAAGATATCGTTTTCGGTTTTACCAGCAATGTATTTTCCTGTGTTACGATCGAATAATCCATACTCTGATAATTTTAATCCTTTCTTTTTTGCCATCCATCGATATTTGATATTAAAGTCTGCCGGACCTGTGAAATATAAAATCGTAGCCCCCCATGCATCTGGTGTGGTTACTCTAAAGTCTACCTTTTCGCCATCAATAATTACTTGGGCCTTTTTGTTACCGACCCAATTAATGCCTTCGTTAGCAGGCAAGACCTCTGGCAACTCATATCCTGGTTTTAGGATTAACACAAAGTCGATATCCCCAATCATTTGGGCACCTCGTCGGTAAGATCCACAAGCCATCATATCTACCACATAGGGCTTAAGATGTTTTTCTACCTTTTTTACAATCTTATCGGCTTTAGCACGAGGAAATTTAACTTTGGTCTGCTGTGGGGCAGCGTTCCAAGTAACTTCATCGCCCAAATTACCCCCATCATTGTCCCAAGTAACATCGTCACCAATGGGATGGCCCATAAGAATCTCTAAGGCTTCTTCTAAACTATATGGAATCTTACCAATCTTTTTCAGATAGGCTACGGTAGATCCTAAAACTGAACCAATCAGAATTGGATTAACCATATAGTTATCTTAGATGACCGACTATAAATAATTTCGCCATAGTAAATCTTGATTAATAGCCCAAGATACCTCTGGGCATTGACAAGGTTCCCACTCGCCATTAGTTAATTTATTGAGATCTGATGCTACTCCTGCAATATCATTTAGAGTATCTAAGGAATTATCTTTTGCTAATATTTCGGTATACATTTGTAGGGCTCTTAAAGATTGTGCTACCGTCGTGCTACCACAACGACGGCAACGAGTCCGCAAGTAATCCATGTCGTTTGATTGGTCAAACGACTATATATGATTATCTACATGGTTTGAAACAAGGGAGTTGGAATACCAAGGTCATCAGTTCCCTCTCGTTCTCTAAAACCCCGGGTTTTTGCCATTTCTACTAATTTGTGAATTGGCATAATTCGAGCCTGTCCTTCAATTACGAAAGCATAATTAATTTCCTTGCCAAACCCTCGTTTCATTAAGTCAAAGAAACTGGTTTTAGCGATCCACCAAGCCCCATCATGAAGATAACCTTCATTGACCCATTCCATTTCGGTAGTTTCTACTTCTTCCGGCTCGGGAATTAGTCCCTCAGGACCATCATACTCTGACATTCTAAAACCACAATGTAAACATTGATTGGTAAATCCTGTTTCGCTGGTTTCATCAACAATGGTTTTCCATGATTGCTTATAATCTCCTGCAGTCATCTTGCGAGGTCGGTGCTCTCGCCACTTGCTATCATAATCCATAGTCTTAGTGCATTGATAACAATAAGCCATTAAAGGTTCACAGCGGAAACGAGCCTCATAAGTCAAGGCTTCTGATTTGACATCATAAGGTTCTTCTCCTGACCATGCTTGGTCTTCTGGAACATCAAATACGATGATATCGAAATCCATGCCGATACATGGTATCGGCCACCTATTTATACTTACTCAATTTTTCCGGTTCGCAACCACTCCTCATAAATCTTAGTTCCTTCTTTTAGATCTTGAGGTCGGTTTTGATTGGCTCTCACGAAAACCGAGTAAATCTTACTGCGGTCATCAACCCAACCTGACTGACATTCAGGAGTGCAGAACAGACTTCCGCCCTTGAACTCAAAATCATTTTGGCATCGCTTACAGGTTCTTGTTATTCCCATGATAATTAAATCTCATCAGGGTATATAAACTATTCCAATGATAATCGCCATAAAAGATTCTCAAAAGCACATTGTAAATACCATGGCACGAATTTATCTCGTGAGGCTTCTAAGGCACCGTCCCACATAATTACTAAGGTTTTACCAGCCTCAAAAATATGCTTGTTGCCACAGCCACAGCGAAAAAATCCTTTAGAGTCAGGAGTAAAATCATAACCCCAAGAAGCATAATAATATCCCTTGCCCATGACTACCACTTATTTAGAGGACAAGTAGCCAAAGGAAGTTGGGTCTTTAATTTCATATTACAACCACAGATATTACAATACGAACCAGTTAATTTGCGTTGCAGTTCTGGGCAAGCCCGGCAGATCGACATTCTTTCATCAAATTGCTTAAAGCCCATAATATCGATATATTTACACAGATATTTATAATTTATGGTGTGTCAAACATTCCATCGGGTTTACTACCAAAACAGGAATGCCTTGCTGTTGATACCAATCAGTCCATTTTAATTTTCGAGGATTAGATTTAATTTGTCGTTGGTATTGTGGATTCGTTAAAACAAAGACGATATCTACGGGAATGGGCCAAATTGGAAGTCCTCTTTGGTCATCAGGGGTCCAATTAATTATTCCCAAAGCAGGAGTCATCGTGGTAGACAACTTAGGAAGAGATGGTAATTTAGTAGTCGGATCTTTCCAAGTCGCTTCGGTGCGATTTTGCCATTCTTCAAATAATTGTTGTATGGCTCGGTCTAATTTATCAACTGCCGTCGTAGGACCTTTAGTATTAACCATAATTTCTCCCGGGTCATAACGATGAAACCCTCGTGCAGTTAGCCAATCCATAATAGCCCAATGATTTCTTTGATAGGGAGTTCCCACAATTAAAACTTTCATGATATCAACTCCCAATCTTTTAATTGTTTTAACATCCTTTTACTTACTTCCCAACCGTATGGATAAAAATTAAGGGAACTATTTTTCATATCTCGTATAATTCTATTTACCACACCCCAATTTTTATATCCACTTCCTTTACAAACCTGACAATTAGATAATCCTCGTTTATACACTTTTTGACCCGTGCCATCACAGTTGTGACAAGTTATGAGATCTACTGATTCAAAATCAGGTATCCAACCTAATTTTACTATTTCCCGAATCCGAGATTCGTATTGTCGTTGCGTAAGTTTTTGATTCCAAATATCGTCGGCTAATTCAGTAAATAAGATTTCTACCTCTAAAGCCTGTGCCAATTCATTCCAATTATAATTGTTTTTAAGATTAAGATATCTTTTCTTTAGGGTTATAACATCGTGTAACATTTCATAAGCCTCCCAAAGTCGTGTATCTATTTCATACCAAGTCTGATAATCTCGATTTGTTTCCCATGATATCGGGAGTTCCATCGCTGTAACATATAAATCTGTCAAACGGGAAGCAATCAATTCTTTTATTTCTATTAAGCGAGTCTTTACAGATATCCAAAATAATTTGTCATCTACCCTTTTGGCACCCTCCATCTTCTCCATTAGATAATTATAAAATTCATCGATTATTTTTTGATTGTAATCTTGTGGCATTTGGATACCATATCTTTCAATTTTACCATAAAATAATGTAATTATTTCTTGTGCTATTTCCTGATCGGGTTGATTAACATAGGGTAATAAATCTTGTGGATCTGTATCTGAGTCACCTATTTCTTTAGCCACACTAAAATAATCTTGGAAATATGGCAACGCCTCTTTATACCACACTAAATAATCAAGACCCACTATCTCTTGCGAACCAATTTTAGAACTCATCTTTTGAGTTCGCCATTCATAATCATCAAAATCCCAATTGATGATCATATTGATTGATTCGTCAAACGACTATATTAACTTTTGTTGTTGCAGGGGCTTGCCATCGATTTGAACTTCTGGCACCCAATGGGTTGTTCGCTTATCGGCAGTTTCTTGTTTAACTACTTTGAATCCCAAAGGGTCATAAGGCTTGCTATACACCTTGAACTCAAATTTGTAGTCTCCGGTATCACCATTAGGCAATTTATAATTCCTAATAGTTGCCCCACGAGCATTATAAGACGCATTAATTACCCACAACGACATCTGATATAATTTCTTCAATTGATTATCTGTCAAATCTGACACTAAAGCCATAGGATAAATCTCTGCCATATACAAGGCTTCGGCCTTGATATAATTACCAATTCCAGTAATAACCTTTTGGTCCATTAAGACTTGTGTGATTTCTCGATGACCGAAACCCTTGCGGGTATGATTACCACGAATTCGGTCTACCCATTCTTCTTCCGTCGGCGGATTATTTAGTAGATCCGGACCTAATGATGCTAATTTGTCTTGTAAGCGTTGCGGATTGTTCTTAAAAATCTTAAAGGTGCCGAATTTCCGATAATCTACATAACAGATTTCGCTCTTATCGGTTTTAAAAACTAATCGACGATGCTTGTCATCGCCCTTCCCGGGTAATCGCCAAGTTCCTGACATTCCCAGCGTATGATGAATATGATAAATATCAGATCCATCTTGTAGCGTCATCCAAATAAACTTGCCTTTACAATCCACCTCTACAATCTCGGGATTTCGTGATACTGCCGACATAAAATCTTGGACATCATCCCTTACTTGATTCTGAAACCAACCTTGGTCTTCTACTACTACCTCTTCTAACTTTGTTCCTGCTAACAACCGATGCAATCGTTCTGCAGTTCGCTTTACTTCTGGGCCCTCTGGCATATTTGATAATTATGTTATTACCTATAAATAGATATAGTAGGGATTATAAAATAATCTTATGGAAATAATAAATTGGTTGCGAGGAGGATCGATTTATATCTTAACCTTGCTATTCGATCCTTTGAGTTGTTCTGATATAACGACCAGTGACTATGGTATGGGCAAATTGCATATTAAAGGCCAAGACTATGACCAAGAATTTGGTGAAATGATTCCCACAGAGTTAAGATCACGCCCTGAGTTTACACAATGGGTTTTTGGTGACAAGGCGGAATTACTTGAAAACATAGAAACTATTACCAATGGTTTAGCCTCCGTGATTTATAATCATCAAGTTAATACACACGATGATACTCCTTCCAATCCTTTAGGGGCTGTTCAAGTTAAACCTAATCCATATATAGAAAATAAAACTCCTGATTGTATCATGGTAGTTGATATCCAATCTAATCCCAATTATTTTTCTACTGTCGAGGGCTATGATAACCAACCCTACATCTATTATCGTCTTATTGTGACACAATTTGTTAGAAGTGGGTCGGAATGGCAATAGGTAAATATAAATAGTCGGGATTATAAAATAATCTTATGGGTTGGACTGTCGGTGACCTTTTCCCACGAAGTTTGATTCGAGGACTTACGGCTGAAACCCTTAATTTTGCCGCTACCGTGCAAGGTTCTTTAACCAATTCTACTTTAGGAAACATTCCTTGGAACAACCGTAGTAGCCAAAACCTTTCGGGAGGTGGCAAGAAATATCAAGTTGCTACGGCTCGAATTGAAGAACCCGATCCTTATAATGCTGGACAAACCATTCAGCAAACCTATATGTTGTATTATATTTGGCCGAATCTACAATCATATGATAACCACTCTCTTCAGGTTGTTAAATCTCCTCAAACTATTCTTAAAACATGGAATTTAGGAAATATGTCATCTTCCAACAGGTCGTCTTCTTGGACCAGCACTCTCAAAGATGATATTGTGTCTTATTGGAATACTACTATTACACCCCCGGAGACTTGCGATCAATCTAATACCTATCTTGGTGCTAAAACCGAATGTTCCGACGGTGGATTTCGCTGCACCGATAATTCACAAGGTTTAGTTGCTGGAACTACTACCCGTGTGCAATGGGGCAACAAGGGTCAAGATTACACGGTTCCACAAGGAACGGTTATTTGTCCCGGCGAACTTAGCAGTTTCACTCCTTGCCAAGATAATCAAGAAAAGGTTCTTTCTCGACAACTAAATTACGGTTCCGTCACGGGTTGGTGGACTTGCGTAAATAAATCGGCTTGTGGTGACGAACACGATGTCAATTATAAAGACCCTGCCTTGTATAATAAAGATAATTCCCTTTGTGGAACTTGTATTGAGGGTGCCCAAAAGAAATGGTATGGAACGGGTAACGGATCTTGTATGCTCAAGATCGATGAATGGATTGATAGCGAAGGAACTGTTAAATTGTTATTGGGAAAATCTGGTTGGAACTCGGGAAATCGTTATTATGTCATTTTTGACAACTTTAAAGGTGACTTGTCAGGATTTCAATCGGGAAGTGGAGGATTTAAATCTTATGATACTGAAGCCAAAGCCCGCTTAGCCTTTAATCAAGCGGCCAACATTCGCAAAGAAGAACTAAATCCTACTGATGACGATGATGGTGACCAAGATAATTATCAGAATTATATTGAACCCTCAGAAGGATCTTTCCCGTGGATTCCTGTGGGACTTGGTGCCGTAGCATTATTACTATTAAGATGATAACCATGATTATCTATGAATCACCCAATCTTAAATTAGAAATCTTAAATGGTTTATTTAGTTTGTCTTTTAACGATACGGTTTCGTTATTAGAAAACCTTGACTTTGATTATGAAGTCACTTTAGAAGGTGTCAGCGATGATGAGTTAGCGGCTTTAGCCCAAGCCATCATAGACTATCGTAATTCTCAGTCATCTATCGAGTAAACACCGATAATAGTCTGCGAAATGCATTCTTAGCGGGTCCTCGAATATAATTATTCTTAGCCCAGCGTTCCTTCCAATCTGCAGGATGTAACTTTTGAGCCACCGTCGTAGGCGTCCAGCGATCTAACGACAATAAATTATCGATATCCTCCTGAGACAACGGCCACACAATTTGTCCTGAAGAATTGATGCTATAAGGAATCCTAATAACTCCTTGACGATAATTAGGACTCAAATCTAAACTGCGATGAATCTCAGAAGTGGCTTCAAAGGTAATTTCCTTGACCTTTTGAGCATATAACTTGCCCAAAGTTCTTAACGGGTCGTCATCTGTTTTGGATAATTTTTCTAAGTTAGTTCCTACTAACACCGCCGATTGTTTATGATTCAACCATACATGGAATCCTTTCTTTCCACTAAAAACCATTTGCGGATTTAATCCCAACTCATCTTTTAGATGGTTGTTTACTGCCAAGGCCCACTCAAACGCTTTGTCAAGTTCAGGATGATCGAAATCCCACACCATATTTTTACCAATCCAAATCTTATTGAAGTCTAAGCCTTGTTCTCTACATTTGGAAGGACTTAACCAACTATCCCACAATTCTTTATATCTTGCTATTCCTTCTCGATTGTATCCCTTCCCGGGAACTCTGAAAGGAGGAGGTAACTCGGGAACTTCCCGCCAATCAATTAAATTAGTGCTCATATACAAATCTACGGGTCTCTGATCGGCTTGTAACATTCGTAACCAAGTTCGGACATCTGTATGTCTGTTAAAACGACAATGCCGAATCCCGATTTCCTTGTTTTCGATTTGCCAAGACCATTTGATTTCACGATTTTGGGACACGGTGTAGATGTTACCATCCACCGCATCATCCAACATCCACTTAGCCATGGATGATATCTATTGCATCACCTACATATACTTTTCATCAAGATAATCGGGACGAGGGTGGTCAAATCCCATATTTTCATATTCCAAATAATAAACATCGGGGTCTTTTCTATTAGTGGCTTTTTTGAGATCTTCCATCGCCATGTTAAAAGCAACCTTTTCATCTTCTTCATTATCAATATGATGCTTCCATCGCTTTTCTAAATATTGACTTCGCTTATTGAATTCTGGAATCGATCTTTTCGGAGCATCAGATAACAACTCTAACAACTTTTTAGGTTTATTTTCCATATACCAATGTAAAACAGGAACTGTGATATTAGGAACCCAAAATTCTACAATATCAGCATAACCTGATCGACCTCCTGCATTAGCCCACATAAATAACCATTGATGATTACCGCCCATATCATCTCGGAAAACTTGTTGGAACTTGGGGTCCTCATCCCAAAAATACTCATAGGATTGAATAAACTTTGGTTGTCCATCATGAAACAAATAAAATAAAGATCTACTGTTGGCAGGAACCGGAACATCTAAAAATCCTTGTTTGATTACAGGAGTGTATAAATATTTCATATTCGCATTGATAGCCAATGATTTTTCTTGCCACAATAGAAACCGACCATCTCTCAACAACCCCAATTTAGAATCTGCCTTAAAAGGATCGATAGTTTCAATTTTAAATTTATTAAGGAGTCTAAAATACTCTGGGTGGGAAACCAAACTTAGTTTCCGTCGGTCATCAACATTAATCTTAAAGACGGTGTTTAAAGGTTCAATAATGATTAACTCATCATCAAAATCTTCAAAATGAATATGATAACCAAATGTCATAGTCATCACAACATTCCCGTGTCTTCAGCATAATCAAAGAAATCTGTTAAGTCATCTAATTCTGCTGCGACTACGGAAAGTTTAGACTTCCACCACTCTGGTTGATTCTGATCTGCCCGGGCTTTAGATTGTAATACTTTAACGCTTCGAGCCAAAGATTTAATATCTGCAGGCACCATATAATTACCAGCATATGCTTCTGAACCGAATTGTTGTTGTAACTTTTCCATAATTTCATCTTCAGAAATTAATCCCAACTTAACTGCCGTTTCTAATTTTAACATGGCTTCTTCAATACGAGCCTGAGTCATCAGGGCGTCCATTGCCACAGCCTTACCGACATAACCTTTAGGTTTCTTATGCAGAACTGCTGCATTAAATGTTTCGGCATCAAATTCAATATCAAATTCATCTTCCATTGTTTGCAAAACGAATTCTTTAAAATCCTCACTATCAGCAGGGAAATATCCTTCCTCATTTGCCCCCTCAACTCTACCCTTCATTAGACTTAAAAAATTTCTTGCATCATCATAACTGATTTCTACAGGTTCTGGAAAATTAAATGCCCAATTTTCAGCATAAAAATCAGGTTCTGGATAATCTGGTTCATAATGTTCAGACCATGTATAGTCACAATCAGAACACTCATAAGCATACATATAATGTCCCATATCTTCTTTCCATATGCGTGAACTACCACAACGGTTACATTTATCATCATCCTCGTGATATTCATCTTTAAACAATTCGGATTCAGCATTATTATAATCAAGATAATCTATTTCATATTCTTCAATCCATTTATAGTCACAATCACGACACCCATATTGATACATATGATGTCCAATATCTTCATATGATATTCTTTCCGAACCACAACGATCACATTTATTCTCATCATCGTGATACTCATCTTTAAACAATTCAGATTCAGCACTAATTTCTAATCGGTCACGAGCCTCTTTGGGAGAAATATCTTTATCCTTTCGTAAAGTTCTTAGTCGAGGATCTGAACCTCTCATACTAATTACTTTTCCTCGCTTGTGGTTTACCACAGAATCAGCACCGAACATCATTGCCATGCGAGCCGCAATTACCTTTTCATTACAATCATCGCAACAACGACCATCAGCCAATGGTTGAGCATTGTGTCCATATCGTCCATAATGTTTCTTACACAGCACACATAATTTGCTATTAATGCCTTCTGCATCATAATTATTTTGATAACGAATACTTTGATATCCTTTTTGTCTCATGGCCCAATCGTCCATGCCTTCTTTTTCACTAAATCGAGCACTCCAAGGTTGCACCGGAAGTGTTGGGGCTTCAGCCGCAAAAGAATTATTCTTAAAGAGTGCTAAACCAGCACCAATCAAGGCTGCAATCTGCCACATAGTCTAAAATAAGACTTGACGACTATTTATACTTTTAGGATATCAATCAATTCATCCATAGATCGCATATCACTATCATTAGGTAACCAAATGTTATCACAAATTGTTGTTACTTCAATGCCCTTGTCTTCCAAATCTGAAGCATGATTCCAACCATAAATCTTAACACAATTATCTTGGTCATCACCCTCGGTGGTAGTCCATACCACAATAGCATTCTTTTCTAAATACTTAGTTAATTGTTTTGGGGGCACCATTCTCTTATAACGAGCCCATTGTTTGTTTTGCAGACTCTTAATCTCGATATGATCTTCCTCTACCTTGATATCAGATTCGTGACGCTTTTTCTTAAATTCTGGATACACTCTTCGGCTGGTTCCTTTCAATTTCCATCGCAGATATCCAAATACAGCCCACTCACTTTTCTTGCTAACATAACAGCCTACCATAGAATTGTGGTTATAGCGACCGCCAATACCCTTTTTATTCTTCTCTTCCCAATCCTCCCACTCTTCGACAGCCGCCTGACACGCCGAAGACATATCCTTATCACTCAAATAATAATTATACATCAGATCCCTCTTCTACCGTTTCGGTCTCAATCGCTGGTTGAGGTGGTGTTACAATTGGTGTTTGCGGAACAGGTTTCTTACGAGGCCCTCTTGGAACACCCTTATCAGAACGAGTCTTTCGCTTCTTCTTAATAGGAGCCGTTGCGACAGCCCCGCCCGTAGTTGCAGGCTTACGAATACGAGAAGTAATAACAGGTTGAGGCGAAGCCACATCGCCAATTTTGTAAGTCGTTGGCGTAGCCGGTGGTGGAGTCAAACGAAGTTTCGGCTTTCTGCGGGTCAGATGACCTGCAATAATCAATTGACCTGTCGTTCCTGCCGGCCACTCAATTGCGGAAAAGAGAATCTTTTGGTCTAAGGCTTCAAAATCTAAAAGCCCCATACATTTTGTGCACCACATATTATAATCTTGATATCCGTCACGAGCAGCAGTATCACGCGGATCTAAAACCTTTGTGACTTTAATGTTAGCACCACAAAGGGCTTGCTTCATATCCGGTTGCCCATAGCCTCCGGTAATATGCAACTTGCTACCCCTTCCATTGTCTACTACGAAGACCCGGGGTCCCGTAACCTCATTGAGAATTTTACCCATGATGTTCAATTATACAACCAAGTATATAAAGATTACGGTCATTTCTTGGCCTTTCGCTTTTTAGCGGGCTTCTTAGGCTTCTCCGGCTTCTTGTGAATCGGACTTTCCTTATCCAAATAATCTTGCTTCGCACAATACAGACTACAATATCTTCGCTTCAACACCATTGTCGGCCACTTCTGTTTGGTAGTCTTGCTAAATCCAATATCCAAACAATGACTTCCCATCATTAAACCATTTTTACAAATGCTACAATTGAACTTATCATCATTGTGTGATTCCAAATCCGAGCACTCCGAACTATCGACTTCCATATCAATTAGATCTTCTACGGCAGCGTCATAATCGGTATAAACCTGATTAGACAAAATCTCATAATCTCCGTCATCAGATAAAACATCTCTCCACCTCCAAATAGGAGTTCCACCTCGTAACTTCGTCATTCATATCCCTCCAATTCCATAGGGCTAATAGCCAACCCAAAGGCAATCAACAATAACATCCATAACCAAAAACTCATTCAACCACCGAAAGCAACAACTTTTCTTCAAGCATTATCGAAACACACAGATCGCAAATAGCAATAATAAATTTCTGACCGTCATAATTAGAACCATATCCAAAAGTCAAGGTATCTCGATTGCTTTGATAATCTCCTAAACAATCCACTACCTCACCACAACCCACACAACGATACTCTTCATCA
>Ga0181566_10000154_pt1 | contig 48829 bp, 47 predicted proteins | sample 101ome_15_FD_133762 | JGI IMG/M metagenome (GOLD analysis project Ga0181566, IMG submission 133762) | Coastal salt marsh microbial communities from the Groves Creek Marsh, Skidaway Island, Georgia - 101402AT metaG (megahit assembly) | ecosystem: Environmental > Aquatic > Marine > Intertidal...
AATCTTGTCTTTAATTTTTTCCAAATAAGTATACAATTTCAAAGAATCTGCAATGGACTCTTTATTGTTTTCTAACATTTGTTCTACGTGTCTTGCAACAGGAGTTGCAAATGCTGTTGCTAATGTGTTTCCAATAATAACATGTGTATCTCTTGATCTTCCAAGTTCTTCAACCATCTTAGTTACAGCATCTGTTGTGGCGTTTTGCAAAAGAGTAGTATCTAAAGAACTTGCTAATTTCTCTACTAATGCTTGCATTTGTTCTTTTAACTTATCATCCTCAAGGATACGAGTCATTAATACAGTTGTTTCACGGTCGACTATTGGTGAGACCACACTTAATTCATTTGTTCCTTCATTTGTTCTAGGAACATCACTAAGTTCATCTTCATCACCACCAAACTGTTTACTATGATTACCTTCTGTATTCATCTCTTTTATTGTATTTTTTAATGTCTTTGGAAATATATCTTTTATCGTTTTCTGTATTGTATCAATATATTTCTCGCTATATGTTTCAAAATGAGTGTTTATAATATCATTAATTCCTTTCACTAATACTTGTTGTTTATTCATATTGTCAAGTAAAAATGCCCGTTCTGGATCTGCAATCTTTACATTGCTAGCTTCCATTAATTTCTCTTGAAGAAGTTTTTTATCTTTTTCAGGCATATCTACCATACCAATAATAACATAGTAAAGATAGACAGGAATATATCGCATAAATGTATTATACAGAACAGACACTACTAGTTTTTCAGGTACACTACACACAGTTTTCACTGCCATTGGTTCTTGTTTATCATTTTCTTCATCAGTTTGTTCTGTTGTAGTATTACCTGTAAGTGTAGATGCGACAGACGTCGCTAAATTGGCAGCATTTTCTATTCTAGTATCGTTATCTTCTTTATTACTCATAATTTATATTATTCTCATATAAAAAATTGAAATTAATACTGTATTAATAAGAATACACGCGTTCAAACTAAAGATTAGATGTCTTCCGCTAATATATCTTGTATGATTCCACAATCATCTGAGAAATATAAGGGGGAAAGAAAAAATCAAAAGACCAAAAAGAAAAAGCAGGAATTATCCCGAAATCAAAAGAATAAACTATGGAATATCTTTGATTCGGATAAGACGGAACTAGATGACCCGAAAAAAGACGAACCAGTTCTGTATCAAGAATATACAAAAGGCATGAACAATACTTGTAGAGAATGTGATGCTCAATTAATCACTACAGATGAAAAATTACTTATTTGTTCGAATGCGTCTTGTGGAATCATACAGCAAGGAACTTTAGATTATTCCCCCGAATGGAGATTTTATGGTGCAGATGACAAACAGACTAAAGACCCATCACGTTGTGGAAATCCAATTAATCCACTATTGATGGAATCGTCGTTTGGATGTAAAGTATTGTGCACAAATAGATCGTCCTACCAAATGAAGCGCATACGTAAATGGACGGAATGGCAATCTATGCCACACAAAGAGAAATCCTTGTATGACGAATTTCAGTTTATTTCGTTGATGGCCATGAATGCAAACATTCCTAAAATATTTATTGACCGAGCAATGTCTATTCATAAAGACATATCAGAGCAAAAGATGTTTCGTGGGGTAAATAGAGATGGTATCAAAGCGGCGTCTATTTATCTGTCTTGTCGTTTGAACGGTTGTCCAAGAACACCATATGAAATTGCTGAAATATTTAAATTGGACAGGTCAGATGCTACCAATGGTTGTTCCATGGCTGTTAATATATTACATAACATTGAACGTAATGTAGACCCCTCTCAACAAACTCAATTAGCAACCATTCAACCGAATTCGTTCATTGATAGATATTGTAGCAAATTGAATTTCAATGAAGAACTAACCAAAGTGGCCAAATTTGTCACCGCAAAAGTGGAATCCTTACATATTATTACAGACAACATACCACAAGCAATTGCATCTGGTATAGTATATTATGTAGGAATCAAATGTAAACAGAATATAAGCAAAAGTGATGTAAAAAATATATGTGATGTAAGCGAAGTCACTATTAATAAGTGCTTTAAAAAATTAGATAGTTATGACAAACCATTAATCCCACCAAAAGTCTTACAAAAATATCAATAATAAACTAATGTTTAGTAGTAAATATTGTAGATAATATGTTTTTTTATGTCATTTCAATATATAGACATTATGGAAGATTTTATGGAAAGAAAAATGGCAGAATTAAATAAAAAAAAGAAAGCACAGGTAAACCCAGAACAACAAGAAGAATTGCGTAAAAAAGCAGAACAACAAGAAGAATTGCGTAAAAAAGCAGAACAACAAGAAGCATTAAGGCAACAAGAAGCATTGAGGCAACAAGAAGCGTTAAGGCAACAAGAAGCGTTAAGGCAACAAGAAGCGTTAAGGCAACAAGAAGCGTTAAGGCAACAAGAGGAAGCTAAAAAACAAGAAGCGTTAAGGCAACAAGAGGAAGCTAAAAAACAGGAAGCATTAAGGCAACAAGAGGAAGCTAAAAAACAAGAAGCGTTAAGGCAACAAGAGGAAGCTAAAAAACAGGAAGCATTAAGGCAACAAGAGGAAGCTAAAAAACAGGAAGCATTAAGACAACAAGAGGAAGAGAGAATAGATGTTCCTGAACTAATTTTTATAGTTCCATACCGTGATAGGGAACAACATCAAGAATTTTTCAAAAACCATATGAAGACTATTTTGGAAGACTATGACCAAACCAAATACAAAATACATTATATTCACCAAATAGATGAACGTTCGTTCAATCGTGGTGCCATGAAGAATATTGGATTTTTAATGGTAAAAAACAAATATCCTGCCCATTACAAAGACATTACCCTTGTCTTTAATGATGTAGATACAATGCCCTATGTAAAAAACTTTATCAACTATTATACACAAGAAGGAGTGGTGAAACATTTTTATGGATACAAATTCGCATTAGGTGGAATCGTATCCATAAAAGCAGGAGACTTTGAAAAAACAGGTGGCTTTCCTAACTTTTGGGCGTGGGGATATGAAGATAATTTATTAAAAAAAAGGGTAGAACGCGTTGGATTAAAATTAGATTATAATGAGTTTTATGATATACACAATAAAAATATATTGCAAATGAAAGATGGATTTCATAGAATAATAAGTCGTAAAGAACATGATGCATATGTAGGAAATACCAATTCTAGTTTTTATTCTATTAGTGATTTAGAATATACGATTAACGAAGAAAACGGATTTGTTAATGTAACCAAGTTTGATGTAGACAATAAATACAACAAAGCAGAATTAATGGACTATGATAGTCGCAATGGCAATACCCCTTTTTCAAAAAGAAGAAAAGGCGGGATGAAAATGAATCTGCTGAAATAAGTGTTTAATAACATAATAATTTGATGGCCAATCCAATTTCATTGTCTGATTCCCAGATACCTGAAATCTTTATTACCAATTTACATGGGACTTTGAGCTTCCTTTGTAAATCTCTATATAATTTCATATTTCCAGAACACAATTGCCGAGTAAGTATATGTGATAAGCGTTTATTAGTTTTATTCATTTGACGATAATATTCAAGAATGCTATTCTCCATTTTTACAAATTGCTGAATACATGTATGGTTCATTTGTTTATTGATATCAAAGTTTATATACGTATTTTGTCCTGAAGTGGCAATATTGAAATACGGTATAGGAAATTGAAAATATAACCCATTCATAACAAAGAATTGCGTAGAATAAAGTAGCTTTGTAAATGTTCCTTCTACAATAATGTTTTCTTTTTTATCTGAAAAGAATGTGTTCAATAAACTAAACTGGTTTTGAGACAACAATATATTCATAGGATACGTTATAATAATATACAGGCAATCATTTATTACATTTTACAATAAAGTTTATCCATCAGTATTTAGTCCTTTATTATTGGAAACATCATAAAAAAATGTCGTAATGGTATATACAGAAAAATGACAGAAATATTTAATTCTCAACATCAACCTATTATTTCTTGGAAAGGGCAAGCTTTATCGCAAATTACAAGTAGCATAAGAAAAAACACGCCAAGCACAAGTGGTTCTAAAAGTTATTTCTTACCACCTCCCTTGAAGATCTATCGTCGTGAGTTAATTACCCAAGATATTTCTTGCAATATGCGCACTTCTTCATCGATTACTGTGAATGATATGCCTGGTAGTTCGATTGTAAATAGTCAATCGACTACTTGTAAAGGTTTAGACAACACACTAGATATCACTCTTACAAGCAATACTTCTGATATTCCAGGTTCTCATGCTGCAGCAGAATGTGTAGTAGGAACCCCTGAAACGAATGCACGTGCTCGTGTCAGAAGTAGTGGAATGATAAGAAAGAAGTATAATGTGGCCAATAATACAGAATCTTATTATACGGATACCAAACAATTCTTAACCAGTAGAAACGCCACCTTTCAACAGAACCAATATAACTACATACGTTATGGAGATTCCACTGCTACTCCTGGAACATCCCTATCCGTTCAAAATATTTATACTCCTAACGGTAATGGTCGCACACTTTGTCAAAAACACTTTTTCGCGACAGACACTAGTTTTCAATACGAATGGTTTGGCGATGAACAAGTAGTAGGAGAGCAAATCATATTTGACGTTACTATTCCATCAGGGTATTATGATATTCTAGATATCAATAGTGTATTACACAACACAATGACTACAAATGGTCATTATTATGTGCGTGCAGATAACAATACCAAGGAATTTTTATTAGACTTCAAATTGAATAACTTAGACAATACTAGTCAAATAGAAACGACTGCCATTAAGAACACATATATAACTAGTGAGTCTTGGACACAAGGAAAAAAATACAATCCATTAACAGGAGCATTAGAAGCAGTTGATTGGGATACTCCTGGTGCATTAGATGGTCCAAAAATAATTTTACATAAAGGAAGATTAATTACGGACGCGTTAGGGTTTTCCTTCTCTGATGTAAGTTTATCTTATCCTTCAACACCATATGTAGATGACCAAAATACAGAGACCTTAACTTTTACATCGAATAACAAGACCGCTTTCAGTGGCCGTTACAGAACTCTTATTTACAAACCCAATAATCCCCAATTTGCCCAACAAGGTGCAGTTTCTTCCAGTTCGTTAATCACAAGAAAGAAATACAATGCTATTACTAATTCCGCAAATAGTTATTTAACCCCTTATGGATTACATGTTGCTAATGCATTATCTTATGGTAATCCAGCAAATGGATACACAATTAAAGACAAACAAGGATATCCATTACCAAAGGTCCCTGTAGTAGACAGCACTGGAAACTATAAAGAATGTAAAAAGACAACCTTAAGAGGTGGATAATATACAATACATTATTATTCTGTATTGTATATTCAAATAATTACTGGTCTTGTAATTGACTATGAATGGGAACATTGTATTTATTACACCAACGCTTACATTTTTCAATGTTATTTTTTATCAATATATCTATTTTGTCTTGTTTGTGCTTGTTTTCAATTAATAACAAAGTGTAATGAATGTTTTCTATTTGTTGCTGCCCGAATACTGCATTATACTCTTCCAATTTGGTTGTAAAATAATTACAAATAGGAAGGGTTAAGAAACGGTAAGGATAGAGTGGTTTCTCTGTATTGCTGGGATTCACCATTTTTTCAAAAGCTCGATGTAAATAGGGGAAAAATTTATCGCAACAAGAGTAATAAAATCCTTTACATATAATATATTTTTCTGAATTAGCATATCTGCTTGTATGAGGTTTCATAATATACGTTTTTTCATAAAAAGAAGACAGAATATACAATAAATCAATGGTATGTTGCATAAAACTATCAAATATTTTTAAAATAAACGTGCCTCCTTCTTTTTGTAAGCATAACGCATAAACAACCTGCGCGAACAATAGATTGCTAATACTCGTTTCTTGTTGGTTGAAATCCGACGAAAAATCAAATCCTCCATCCCCAGTAACAACATCCATACTAGACCCATACTTTTCTTTGATGTAAACAAAATTATCAATGCTAAGAATATCCCCGGTATTATCTACTCCATATTCTAGATTTACATTCTTGTGTTTTTGTAGGAAATGTTTAATTTTTTTCCATCCAGGAACATTAGGATCATTGCTATCGTTCAATATAGTCATCCCATAATAAATGTCTTCTTTCGAATTTCGAATATTGGACAGTGCTTCAATAAACCCCCCAGGTCCTTCTGCAAGATGAAATGATTGGATTGGCTTACTAGACAAATGAAGTTGAAACGTATGTAACATTTCTATCATTTTGAAATAAGACCGAGATAAAGGAACATAAGAAGACACACATTTTTTTTCAAATGGGATGTTGGTATGTATATATTCATACGGATTTGTATATTTCTTGAAAATATCCCAATCTTTTTCGATAAAACCAATTCGCTCTTTTAGTTCTTGAATATAAATATTGTGGGAAAAAGAAATGACCGGAAAAGACAACGACGTATCTTCAACAAAGTCAATATACTTGTAAGAAAAAATATTGGTTTTAGGTAATAAATAATAGGTCATAATAACGATATATTATTTACAGGCAAAGGTTTATATTATTTCTTATAGGTTCCATTTACTTGGTGATGGCAATATTGCGTTTCTTTTTGGATACCTTTTTTAATACAGGTTCGGGTTTCTCTTTGACAGGAGGAGCAATAGAAGCAACAGAAGAAACCTTTTCAACATTTTCCATATCAACATTTCTGACTTTTTTGAATATATAATATCTGTTTAAGAATGATATTTGTTTTTCTTCTTCGCTCATATACAATGCTTCTTTATAATTACGCTTTCTCTCAGGGAACTGTTGTAGTTCTTGTTTCATTTGGTCATATAAATGTGAGAAGGAATTGCTTGCACCAGGCATGTTCATATGCGACGCTTCTTCGTCGTCTATCAATACAAATCCATAGTTTTCCATAGCCCGAACAAAGAATTCATAATTGACCAAATATTCAGGAAATGGTTTATTGATACTTTCCTGGTAAATTTCAATTCCATAGCCAATGCTTTCCTCATCATTAGGGAAACCAGTCTTATCATACAGTTTCTTAATCTCGTAAATCTTTTTCCCTTTCTTCATAAAGGAAATGCTATCATCCTTGGTTGTGTTCTTTAACATGTCAAATACTTTGTTTCCATCATACGTGGTTGCTATAAAGTAACCATCTAATTTTGTGCACTCACTAATATTACGCATGAACCCGTGGAACTGTGCTTTGCTTTCAAAGAAATAGTGTATAGCAAACTGACAAGAACTGATATTAAATCCATTCTCTCCAATACCATAACTCTTATATACAACAGGAGAAAGTTTTTCCTTATCTTTTGAACCCTTTCCAAAGACCGCATTTGTGATCTGCTTATCACGCTCACTATGGAAAGCAGTTCCATTACGAATGGATTCTGCACTATTTCCGTGGACGAATACACCTGTTGGCAGACGGACATTTTTCTCTTTCATTCCCAAATACCGTGCACATACACCATCAAATGAGTTGTGAATGTTATCACGAGAAACATCAATGCCATACACAAACTCTAGTTTGCTATCAATCCATTTGGACAAATCTCCTCCCTTACCTACTGCATAATCTATCAAAGTATCATTGGCATTCGATACTCCTTTAATCAAATATTTCTTGACATACTTGTTGTGGAAATCACGCAATGCACGAGTGGAAGTTTCCGTTTTTGTATCGCGATAATAAACATCGGAATCTTCAATATATTCAGGTATATTAGTTCCAGTCATTAACATGTTCTCCGTGATAGGGTTATGAATCGTATACCAATTGCTATTGGCGACATGATACGCATTGCCATAATTCGACTGTCCATTTTTCAACTCTGTTGTTTTGTCGTGTCGAACGCGGATAGGAACCCATTTCCATTGAGGTTCATTTGTATGAACGTATTTAAATTCTACAATCGTATTTTCTTCAAAATATTCACCTTCTTCTGTTGTTAATACAGGGGTCCCATTTTGTGTGGTCAATTTAATATTACACAAATGAGCATTTGGATCAGGAGGATTGGTTGGTTGAAAAGGAACCGGCTTATAAGACTTGTTGTTGTCAATATCATCTTTTAGTGTTGTTTGGTCCTGAAGAATTTGCGCACAAGGATTAATATACCCGTGTAATTCCTTGTCATATCCACAACGCAAGACCAGCGTTTTAAACTGTGTTAGTTGTCCCGTTTGTTGTAGATTGGCGCCATCTTCAAATATGTTGGATACCTTATCCTGACCGTGTTCGTCTTTTAAGGTAGATACTAAGAAATCAATTGTATTGAACTCAGGAGGTTTCCATTTGAGGGAATATTTCCATGTTTGCTTGTTCACCTTGGTTGGCACTGTTTTACCATCTCCATTGACAGGCAAATAGCTAGGTGTAAAGATCAACCCATCTGTTTCATATTCATAGTTATTGTCATATTGTCGGGTTAATACCTGGAAACAACATTCGAATATGCTTTCGTATTCTGTTGTTTGATAGAATTCCTTGACTTGGAACCTGATATTTGGTGTCATCGTCTTATATTTAGGTTTCACTTCTTGTTCGTGGGACTTATCCAATATGGAAATTGCATCTAATTTGTCAACCACTTCGTTTAATAAGGGATACCGAGCATGTTCTTCGGATAATTTGTTTTTTTTCATAAAGGGAAATTCACGGATAGACTTTTTGTTTATATAATAAATATCAAATGCTGCATATACATTGATGTCTTTCTTATTTTTGTCTTTTTTGATATATTCTCCGTCAATAATTGTATTATATAATTTTTCATTCAAGGTTTGCGTTCCTGTAAAGATGATGTTCATTGTGGTGTCAATAAAGTAGATCTTTCCTTTGGAATTGACAAAACATAACATTCGATCACCATCTGCTTTGTCTGTCACTGTATAATCGCTACGAATATTAGGTGCAGTTGAATTTTCATTAATGGGAACAACGTTTTCCATTTGAAGTGTATACGAACTTGGACCAGTAAAGTCCTTGGGAGTAATGCGACGTTCAGGAACAGACCCATACAGAATGGTTACATACTCATTCAATATCGTTTGACACTCATCATAAGAGATGGGATATTTAGTTTGCTGTAGTCCTGACAACACAAAACGGATACATTTTCTAAGATCACGCAACAAAGCATCTACATTGTCATAAGGTGTTCCTGTTCCTACGCGACTATTGTCTATTTCCAACTCAATCTCGTAGTGTTCTACATTATCAAGAACACCGGCATCTTGAATAGTATATTGCTTTATTGGGATACCTTTATTGCTCCTGGAACTCTTCACAATACTGACATCTGCAAAGATAGGATAAGTAGGATGTTCAAAACGCACACGATTAATTAGACGAAATATCTTTTTATCGTCTTTCCAAGACCCAATGATAGAGCGAGCAACATGGCTATTTGAATGAAAATCCTTCTCTACTTGAAAAGAACCACGAAAATTAAATTCATCCATATCCACTTTTTTCACAAACTCGTCATTATGGCGCGCAGGTGTTTTCTGCGTGAACTTAATTTTATCAAACGTGCTAGATGGTAAATGAAGTAACTTATCAATGTCATTTGTTTCGCAATACTTTTGAATCAAATCCATTCCTACGATTTCAGTACGAATATTAGACATCATGGTTCGCCCAGTATTCTTGTTAATATATTCGTTCTGAACACGCAACATTTGTAATCCTTTGGTATTCCCTGTTCGAAATCCACATTGATACAATTGTTTAATGACATTATCATAATTATTTTTGGTAATTGGTCGGTTCAATCGTTTATTTGTTCCAAAACGAATCTCAAATTCACTAGTTCCTTCTCTTGACTGATTCAGATGCGGTTTGCTTTCTAAATAAAGGGATACAAGAGAGTTGAACTCATTTTTTTTTGATTTACTGCTCGTATTTGGTTCCGTTTCATTCATAATATATGACCTTATATAGTAATTTCATATATTATTTTTAACTCCATTCAATTTTACCATTGTATACTATTTGTGATATAAGAATACAACTCGGTTTTTTTCATTGTCGTTGACAACGATAGTTTGGTTGCGATTTCTTGTAGGTCACTCAGTTTATAGTTGGAGATTGCTTTTAATGGTTTATCATACTTTTCTAAACTTAAATAACGCTCTTTAATATCGTTTATGTTTTCATCACCATCTTTTAATTTGAATGTTTTATCAGCATCCACGTACAATACAATTGTTTCTTCCGAATCTTCATAGACAATTTCAAGATAACTTTGTTTTTCTTCATTCACAATTAATATAGTTTGTTTGTAGTAACAGCAATATGCAGCAATATTGGACAACGAACTACTTTTTTGATTGGTCAACAAATCAGAATAAATTTCTTCGATACCGACCTTTGTTGTTTTTTTATTACACAACTTCCATCGCGATGGTTCTTTTTTAAGGGCAGATACAATGTCCTGATGAACATTCAATTTACGGACGCCATCATTTCTATCTACCATTTGATATTCAGCATATCCATTTACTGCAATAAAAATAGACCAGAATAAGGTATCGCGTTGTGTGGGAATAATGAACCCTTTCGAATTGTCATTCTTAATGGTTGTATCAATAATATTTTGTGGACTCTTATCAGGCACAGGAATAGTAGTTTTTATACTATTATCCAATGTAATTGCGGACGTCCACATATAAGGAGCTAAATCATTTATTACATCACATACATTATTGTTTTTTTGGAAACAATAAAATATTTTATCAGCAATTACCGTCATATTATGGTGTTATATGATATAGGAGCAATGTCTTTATCTTGTTTTTCGCAGAAGAATGATTTCTTGAACTCTTCCTTCTGGTATTCTGCTGTCTTAAACGTTGTTGTTTGCTCTTCTATGTAAGACAAATATTCTGTAAATTCTTTTAATACCACATCAGGTAAAATTGACATGTTAATAAACACACCATTTTTATTTTCGCTTATTTTACATTTGTAATTGTTTATAATTTTTAATAAATGAATATGATGATGTGTGTCAATCTTTTCTATTTTTTCTTTTAATTCATTCAGTGCTGGAATAGAATAGGAATTAGTAGTCATATTCTATAGATATAAAAAAACATTTATATTATTATTTGTATACTTGTTTTTACTGTTCTTCGAAATTAGGAAGTCTTACATCATTGTTCATTGCTTCACTATCGTCTCCTCCTTTCTGGTTATCCTTATACACTACACGTTCTTTAATTAATTCTGCAATTACACATATATAAGGGTCATTCAATTCAAAACGAACACCAATAACACGCACTTGCACTTTTTGAGATTCTTTGATTTCTTGGAAATAAGTATTATTATAATGATGGTCACGCGCAATAAATACGTTAATCGGAACGTCTTCACGGTCGTCAACTACTTCGCAATGAATGCCTGCCTTGGTGATTGTTTTTACATCACAATTCATAATCATATTTTCAACGGGATAACACACACTACATTCAAATACTACCTGAAAATCTACCAGTTCATCATTAACAATGCCATTGGAATAAGAAACAATGCGAATGGATCCCTGTTTTATATACCCTTCCACATTACAATGTCCCTCTAATTGATGACGAAGACGAGTTTCCAAATTTTGTTTTATATTTTTTCCCAATTCTACATTAGATAAACTAACTTTGCGGGACAACAAAGAGTTGGTATATATTCCGTAAATTTTCTTTGACTTCTCCATTAGATATATAACTAGCATATGTTTATTTCATTAAATCAATTTTATTTTTTTCTCGGTGCACTAAAGACATCTGCGTGGATATAAAATAATTCTTGTGAGAGATACCATATTTGGTCTTTATCAAGCTGCTGAAAATGACGCAATAATAATTCTAATAAAATACACAAATCTTTGGATATGAATACGCTCTTACTTTTTTTACTAAGGTTAAATTTATTGGTGTGTAAAGTTGAAAACCATTTTTTAATAGACGCTGTATTATGAATTGATTTTTTAGTAATGCTATTCAAATATTTATAAAGATCTTCAATGGTAACATTTCCACATCGTTTTCCCGCATAGTTTCCTTGTACAGTCTTTTGTCTAAATTTAAATTCTAATAAATTACTGTCTTTGATATACGAGTGGAATCCAAAAATGTCATTAAATTTACTCATTGGTTTGTACAATAGATCCAATTCCTTTTTATAACGAAAATGTAAAGCTTCGTCTATTAATTCCCAAGTGGTCGTAAACTTATAGATTGACAATTTCTTGATTTTATTATCATAAAACACATAAAGGTTTTCGTGAGAAGGAAGTAGATGTTGTGTAATACAGTTTTTCACTTGCTTACGAATGCCATTACTATCCCCCTTTTTCAAAATATCTTCAAATATAGGGCGCTTTGTAACCCAATCCATCGTATCAAACCAATGGTCCACTATATATTGTTTAAACTGGTCTTCTGATACATTATGTTGGTCATATAAAAAGTGTTTTACTAACATAGAACGCGTATACCAATTATCTTTATCACCTTCATAGGTATCATTTATTAGAGCATCGACTATTTTCTCTAATTCAGAAAGTTGAGACGATATAACTTGTGTATTTACATCATCGGTCGCTTCCAATGTTTCCTGTCTTGAATCACCGGTAACACGAAATGGAACTTTTAGTTTAGTTTCTTTTTGCTTATATAGCAAAGGAACTTTTCGTTCATATAAAGAAATATATTCATCAGTGACTTCATAAGGCTGATATAAATAGTAATTATTACGATGTATCAAATACCCTTTACGATTATATTGGTCGTAAATAGGTTCTGCACGATTTCCTGAAAATCGCTGTAATACAAAGTCAATTTGCTCTTCTGGGTAAGAGTGTTTCGTATTAATTAAATTATATAAGGTCTCTTCTTTGAAATAAATCTCTTCTCGGAATAACTCTCTTATGCGTTTCGCTATAGATAAAGTATTGTTTTTGGCATAATATAAACTATTTGTATATTGATAATTTTTTTCACTATAATTATCTTGCAACATACATTTATACTGGCAATTTTCCATATAATCGCAAGCAGAACTATTTTTCTTGTCCCCTACGTTGAATACAAATGGGTATCTATTTGTTGATGTTACAATGTCCAAGGTTGTATTCATATTTTCTTCCGTGTAATTTACTTGAGAAGAGTTCAATAAGCAATCAACAGACAACTCTTTCATCATTCTGGTAACTTCTCCTATTTTTGTTGCCTTTTGTTCTGCGAAACGATATACATATAAATCTACAGTTTCTTTTCCTTCTATGGGTGTTGTAGCATGATGATAAATCTCTACATTTCGTTCCTCAAGGGGTAGGGCGCAATGACTGTTATTTCGGACACCTCTTCCTATAATTTGTTCCATGCGATTCATATTATACCATGGTTCCATCATATGGACTTGGCGAATGTTCTTGAAATCAAGTCCTTCTGCAGCTGCCTTGGTGATTAATACTACTTTTACACGACTACCATCTTTGTTATCTGCGCTGGTGATATATTTCAAATCTTCAATGTTATTAGCAGAAAAACTCTTATCTCCTGTAATCATAACATACTGAGCAGGTAAGAATGAACGAGACTCGATAAACATATCCTTTGTTTGCATTGTTAAACTATCTATCTTGGGACGTTTGTATTGACCGCTTAACAAACTTTTAGAACGCGTCGAACTACTATATTTCGAGAACCCCATTTCTTCCAACGCTAAGGCCATCGGTATAATGCCACCACTTAAATAATTGGAATAAATCATAATAATACCAGAAGCCCCTTGTTGAATAATATCTAATATCTTTTTGATTTTATGACTGTATTTGCCAATGTGTTGATATTGAAAAATAGGCTCCTTGATTTTATACTCGTAATCATAATTGCTCATTGTTTCCTTGTCATATTTATTAGTCATTATTGATTTCAACCCTTCTACACCAATTAATTTGTCCATAGATAGTTTCGTATAATCATCTTTTTCAATCAATTCGTTCAAATTAACAGAAGGATACACAATATTCAAAGCTTGTAAGGGTTTCTGTAAAAAGGTATACCCAAAAGTTTCCATATTTTCAAAATTACTATAATCATTTTTCTCTACTAATTTTTGTTTCATATATTCCATTATATAAGCATATCCTTTTGCTTGATATGAACCTATGTTGTGGGTGTAAAGATCCAAATGTTTTATTCCATCTGTTAATTCTGCACCATTCAATTGATATTTGGGATAGTCCTCAATAATATTTATGTAATTTTTGAAAGTGGCATTGTCATCATCATTGACAACAAACTGACTGGGATATAAACGATGAGGGAAGGTATATGGATTTTCGCCACGCACATAAGAAATGTAACCGTTTAACTTTCGTTGTAGCAATCTCAATCCTTTGTGTTCATCATCTTTGATCAGGTTGTCGTTTCTATCAAACACCTGACTAATTTGAATTTCACTACGTCCGTCAATACGATTAAGTAAATTAGTTATCCAAACAATTTCCTTGGGACTATTGTAAAGAGGAGTAGCGGATAATAATACTAAACGTAATGTATCAGAGTAAGTAGCAATATCAAATAACATGTCTACCAACACTTTATCTTTGTTGTCTTCCGACTTACGTATGTTATGAAATTCATCAATAATGAATACTGTATTGTTCAAATATTTTCTAACGCGACTTTCTTTCAATGTATTGATAGATTCTTCAGATGCTGATTTGTCAGAAAATGACATGATTTTATATATTTTATTTGCTAATTCACGATACCCAATGAAAACATAATTATCATTTATAATAGCATCAATAGATTTGACAATTTTATCAAAACTCATCTCTTTTGTTGCATTAGGATTTATTTCTTGTAATAATTTATTACCTATACACGTAGATAGATTCCATTGTCCATTTTCAAATTTTAGTTTTCGATCATCGAATAGTTGTAAGCGGAACCCCTTTTGAACTGAGGGGGATGCTACAATACAGATTTTACCAGTTAATCCAAACGTGGTTTTGTCAAAGCCCATTTGCTTTCTATATACGCGTGCTTCTTCAGCAATTCCAATGGCACTACATGTTTTTCCTGTTCCTAAGCCGTGATATAACAATAGAGAATTATAAGGAGTTTCAGGAGACAAAAAATTTTTCACAAATAATTGATGAGGCAATAATTCGAATTCAGCATTACACTTATTTTCAGATTGCTCTTTAATATCATATAATTCTCCATCATATTTGGTATTTACAAACTCTTGGCGCTCTGCTATTTTTTGTTGAAAGGTTGGATCATTTATTTCAGGATACAAGAATTCATAATCTGGTGCCTCTTGGGAAATATTAGCATAATTTTCGTGAATATACTTGTCTTGGTCTGAAGATGATAGTTCTTGATAGTCATTGTTATTGGATGTTTCATTAGGTGTAGGTATGTATGCTTCTTGTTCTTGTTCTTGTTCTTGTGCCTTCGATTCCTCTACAATACGTTCTACTTCTTGTACGGGTGTAGGTTCTTGCTCTTCTTCTGGTTCTTGTGCTGGAGTGGGTTCTGGTTCTGGTTCTTGTGCTGGAGTGGGTTCTGGTTCTGGTTCTTGTGCTGGAGTGGGAGTAGGCGATTTCTTAGAATTCTTCTTTGTTTTTCTAATATTGCGACGCCGTGTAACAATTTCTTCTTGTCTATCTTTTCGTTGACAAGTGCTTGTTTCGGTTTTCTTTTCCTTTCCATCGGCTGTCAAACAACGTGTCCCCCTTACGCACATTGCGTTTTCATCTCCACAATGTTCTCCCAATTGTTTTATAATTTTTCGTGTTTTATTGGTTTTAACCCCTCCTTTTTGTTGCAATTTAGTATTGGATTTCATTACTTAACATATAAATATATTCTTTTTACTTACATGTTACCAAAATTAACAAAACTTCACATAAGAATAATAACTAAGTGTTGTCTCTATATTATGGAGCATCTTCTTTTTTTCTAAATTATAACCCCGTATGGAATCCATACACTGACTATACGTTTTCCATTCCATCTTACTAACTTCACTTTTCTCGTAATTATTGTTAGGTGTTTCAAGAGTATTTTGTACAAACCCAATAAAATATTTGTGTTTATAGGATTTATAATTGGATCCAGTAAAGTTTTCTTCAAATGGTATAATGTTTTGAAAATTATGAATATGCTTCACAGACATACCAGTTTCTTCAGTGAACTCACGCATAGCACAATCAAAATCTTTTTCTTGATAATTACGTCTTCCTTTAGGAAATCCCCATTCAGGTTCTTCCCATTCGACATATTTCTTACTTTCTTTAATAAGGTCTTGTAGTGTCAAAAATTCTTCTTTATAATACGTTCCATTAACTAAGGTATTGAATTTATTACGAGATACACTTTCTTCACGCTTATATTCAGAAGACAATCTTTCTTCTCCCCACACCATATTCCACAGTTCATCAAAATTAAATGATAAAAGACGTTCTTTTTCTTGCTTTGTCATCTGTTTAATTATATTTATGATATATGCTTTATTACCAATGGTATATTTTCCGCGTATAAAATTAATATATCCCAATGTATCCTTACGACGTATCATCAAATATTCTCGTTCTTGTTTATTATTAAAACGAAATGCAATGATGCCTATACTTGTGATGGGTAATTTACATTGATTATAAGTATGACCTTCTTTACCGCAATTATTACAATAACAATAATTCATACGTCCGCTTCTTAATAATAAAATCTTCTTTTTATATAGTTCGTAATGGAGTTTGATCCTAATGTCTGGGGACCACATTATTGGTTTTTTTTACATACTGTTGCAGAATCTTACCCGTTGTATCCAAATGAAGTCACTAAAAAAAAATATTATGAGTTAATTCAAAACATGCCATTATTTATTCCCGTAGAAGAATTGGGTAATAAATTTAGTGCCATGTTGGATAAGTATCCCGTATCTCCTTATTTAGATAATCGCGATTCTTTTGTGCGTTGGGTTCATTTTATCCACAATAAATACAATGTATTATTAGGAAAACCAGAAATATCGCTTCCTTTAGCACTAGAACTTTATCGTGACCAATATGAAGAAAAGGGATTTATAAAGTTAAAACAATGGAAATATAAGAAACATTTACTATTCCTTTCGTTAATATTATTCTGTTGTCTCATTATCTATTACCTTTATTCATAATTTCTAGTAATACTATAAACAAAGTAAGATGAAATTAGAATTATTTATGATAGCAATTACAACTTTTATTATAGCCAACATATACAGTGATGGAAAATATCTTAAAATAATGTTGTCGTGGAAAAAATATTATCAAATGGTGGGAGTTGCATTCGGAGCATTCATGTTGTATATTCTAATAAAAAAGAATCCATTACGTGCCAAAGAAATGCTTACCACTTCCAATGAGGTAATAAAGCATCTTCCTATTGATAAAAATACATCCAGCATTATTTCACCCATATTAGATTTCACATCAAAACAAAATTTTGGGCAAGGAACACCTGGTAATCCTGTGATACCATTGTCTAACTATTCTACCCCTCAATATGTTCAAAACCGAGTGCTAAATTCAGGAAAAAACAAAACCAAGCGTTCTGTAAGTGAAACAAAAAAGAAATTCGTGGCATCCAGACAGAATTGGCACTGTAAAAAATGTAATAATCAGTTATCCGCATGGTTTGAAGTAGATCATGTTACTCGTTTAGAAAATGGAGGGTCTAATCATGTAGATAATTTAGTAGCACTATGTCGTGAATGTCATGGTGAGAAAACGGCAATGGAAAATTTATAATCTATAACTATAATAAATATAGACATAGATGAATCAAGATACTACAAATAATGAAACTTCTATGAGAATTATGGACAAGATTATTACAAATACTAAAAATGTAGGAAATTTACCAGGAAAACTAATAGAGCCTATATATACGAATACAATAGGATTATGGAATAAAATAGATTTTGAACAACAATGGGGGTATCAAGTATTACATTACTTATTTGTATTGGTTTCGTTAATAATGATTTGTATTTTTTTATATACTTCGTCTGTTGATAATGACCTATTTGAGAACGTGAATAGTAAGTATAAAATATTGTATACGGTAATGCCGTTATTCTTGTTATGTGTATTGAGTGGCTACTTTATAGTTTCTAAAAATATTCGTGCTAACAATTTTTACACGTTTTCTAGTATTCTTGTAAGCGTTGCATTAATAGCAGCAAGTATTTATTTCTTTACCACTAGCACTTCTACAGGGAATTCGATTGCGGGATATATCACTGGTATCTTATTCTTGTCTTTTGTTATTACTTCATTGGCTGTATTATTTTACTTTTCTGGTAAATATTTACAGCGTTTAGAAGGTGTTCCAGGATTCATTACTCATGTTATTTTTTACATCCCTTGCTTACTGCTACAGTTTATTGGTTTCTTAAAACAACAATTTAATGATACTACAAATGATGTGTTCTACTTATTCCTTATTTTGATAGCCTTGATTATTACCTATCTATACTTACCAAAAATAATTCGTTACTTCTATTATCGTTCTTCCATTCCTCTTCTACCGAAAAGTGTATTTTTAGATTCAAAACAAGCAATAGCTGGGAGTGATTCTTGGAAACAAACAGATCAAGATGGAAACCCAAGATTCAATCAACATTTTGGATTATCCTTATGGTTATACTTGAACAACCAACCTAGTAATTATGAAGCATATGCTAAGGAAACAACCATTTTAGAATTTGGTGGTGGTGCTCCTAAGATTACCTATGAATATGAAAAGAATGCAGAAGATGAGATGGACAAGTTAAATATCTATTTCACTAATAATGAAACATATAACAGAGAAGCAATCACTCTTCCCATAAAGAAACAAAAGTGGAATAATTTAGTGTTTAATTATAATTCTATGCACGCAGATATATTTGTGAATGGTGTATTGGAACGCACATTAAGCTTAAAACATAAATATCCAGTATTCAAACAAAATGATATTTTAACTGTTGGGGCAGATAATGGACTAGACGGTGCTATATCGAATATCGTTTATTATCCACACACATTAACCAAAAATCAAATAATATCTCAATACAATATTTATAGTATGAGAAACCCACCTGAATATATTGAATAATGTTACTCCCAAAAAAAGATGTGGGAATAAAATATAGAATGAATTATCTTATTATTGGTTTAGGGGTTTTAATCATTTTACTTATTTACATCTTGTATCAATATTTCACCAAAAAGGATTCTGTATTAACCAAAGAAGGAAGTTTGAAGACTGCCATTCCCAATATTACAAACATTGATAAGCCTACTTCATCAAGATATGCATATGGGATATGGATTTATGTGAATACTTGGGATCCTACACAAGAAAAAACCATTTTTTCACGAGCAGAAAACTTACAATTATACTTGGACAAATCTTCACCTTCCTTAAAATGCCGAGTTAAAATGAGTAACGAAGAAGTAGGGAAAATGAGCGAGGAAATCATCATCACCGATAATTTCCCACTTCAAAAATGGACACATATCATTGTAAGTGTTGATAACCAGTTTGTAGATACTTATTTGGATGGAAAATTAGTGAAATCCCAACGTTTCTTCAATCCTGAAGGTAATATTATGCCTTTGGTTCCAGGAAAAGAAGGAAATATTAGTTTTGGTCAATTTGACGCTTATGTCAAGGATTTCAAACGCTGGACACAACCTATGGACCCCCAAACTGCATTAAATGAGTTCATCAAGGGCAGTGAATTCGGTGCTGTTGAGAAGGTGTTTGCAAACTATGGTGTGGATATTTCGATATTAAAGAATAATGAACTACAAAAGAAGTTTTCGTTATTCTAAGTGTATTAGAAATAGTCAGTGATTCGATTTAGATATTTGAAAGAATAATTTTTATCTATATATTATAACAATTATTCAATGGAAAACCAAAACTCCAATCCAACTACTAATTTTTCCTTACCCAATAGACAAGACATTGATAAAGGAGTTCAAAATTTAGGGGATACACTACAATCTACTTCCGAAAATATTAATGAACAATTTAGTGACTTCTCAAAACAAGCAACTACGGGTGTAGGAGCAACTGCTGTTTTTTTACAATCCAATACTATTATTGCAAAATTTGCCTTCATTATTTTGATATTGGTTCTTTTTCTAATACTATTGAACATTGGTATTTTGATATTAAGTAGAATCTTTTCTCACTCGGAAAACCCTTACTTAATCAAAGGTATGATTGATGGCAGTAATGCTCGTTCAGTAGCTCAAGATACCGAAAAGGGCAACGCCATTCCTATTTATCGTTCTAATAACGAAGACGAAGGAGCAGAGTTTACCTGGTCTTTTTGGTTGTATCTTTCTGATTTAGGTAATGATCCTAAGAAACAAAAATATCAACACATTTTCAGCAAAGGAGAAGGCACTTTTGATAAAACAACTGGAATTATGTCTGTAAATAACTCACCTGGTGTATATTTGGAACCAAATAACAACAATTTGTATATCAAATTAGACACTGTTGACCACACAGACAGCAATAATAAGATAATTGTTGACAATATTCCTATCAAGAAATGGGTTCATGTTGCTATACGCCTTGAAAATAAAGTAGTAGATGTCTATGTAAATGGTGTTATTTCCAATCGTCTGGTCCTTAACAATGTAATTAAGCAGAACTATCAAGATGTTCACATTGCCGGTAATGGAGGGTTCAATGGAAAATTATCCAACTTGAGGTATTACGCAGAATCTCTCAATATGTTTGAGATCAATTCCATTCTTCAAAAAGGTCCCAATACCAAAACAGTTGATACAAACTTGATTGCAAAGAATAACTACTCCTATTTGTCTAATTATTGGTATACTTCAAAATATTAAGCAACATATATTATCTATCAGGATATAATATATGGCTGATTCCAATGATATTAACACATGCAATGAAATAAGACAACGCAGAAAACAAATGGTATTTACAGTTCCCCCGGTTCGTTATGAACTTATTAGTCCTTATCCTAATTATAGTCAAGAGCAATTAGACATGCGAAGAAAAGCTGAAATATTAGAATATGGGGGAAATAAACAAGCGTCAAAAGGGAATAACTTAACAAAAAAACAAAAACAAGCGTTGGCATTGTCAGGGAAAACAAAACAAACCAGTTCTTATGCTACTATCTATTCTAGTTCTTCACAGCTTATGTTTGACACGCAACTAGGTTTGAATACACTTACTTATACAACAACAGGAGTTAAAGCAGATTCAGTAGTGAATTGTCCCATTCAAAAATCGTCAAGTAGAAATGCAGGTGTTCCTGGTCCAGAAATTGAATTATTCAAAGATCCTTCTGTTCCCTTATATAATTATAAAACCAACACTAATGCATTGGGTATTGAAAATCAAACAAATACCGACAAAATCCGATTTTCTGTAAACCAAAATATTGCCATCACAAAAGATGTTAGTGGACACTTATTCACGTTATCCATACAACCTGGAATTGACCAACAAACATACAATTTTGAAGTTAATATTCCATTTAGTTACACAGTAGAAGGCGTATCTTCACGAAACTTAAGTAATGTTGTGGAACCATCGTTTAATGATATATCGTTTAATATAGGAACTACCCCATTTTCTTTTTTCCCATTATTTAATGAGTCCTTAGTAACCAGCACCACACCTGTGGTGAATATTGTAAGTGATATTAGTGGATTTACTTTTGATTTATCCAATAGTGATTTCCCCCAAGAAAATGTGGGATTTCGTGCTATTGTCTTTGGAGGAATGATTAATATTTCTAATTTGTCATTGAGCACTGAAAATGGATACGTCTATGACTTCAAAATTTTACCGACCATGGATATTCTAGCTTCCAGTGTAACACCGAATTTTACAGCAAATTTCTATAACACCGTTAATGGATTCAAAAACATTAAACAAGGAATTTTATTTAATATTTCATCAAATTATGTAGGAGTGGACGGGTCTTCTAATTTAATTAGAGCATCCTTAGATACACAACCATCTACCACACCATATAGCAATTTTAATATTGTTATGATTGATAGTTCTGGTAAGAAAACAACTTACGTAAAACCGTTTTCTGGGGATACCATTATTATGCCAACGGTTTAATTATCTGTTTCCCAAGAAGACGACAAATAATCAGATACATATTGATATACACTGCCACTAGGAATAGTAACGTCAAATTCTGCTTCGTCAATACGATTAATGCAATAACAAGTAAGATGAATAAAATGTTCTAACAAAGACACTATCATTTCCATATAAAATGGGTTCATTGTCTCTATATAAGGTTTGGTAAATGGAGCAAAGACATGATCACTATGTTCCACAATAAAAGTAGGAGTCCAAGTTTCATTAATGGGTAGTTTTTTTGTATGTTTGTATAAATAAGGCATCAATGCTACAATTGATTTTATCTTTTTCAACATTCCTTCTTTATGGTCGCTTTCTTGATATATACTCGGTGTTTGAATATATGTTAAGAACCACTGTAAATCTTGTAATACATTTCGATCCAATGGTAAGGTTTTGTTATCGTCAAGTTGAATATACTTTAATGATGAATATTCTACATTCTCGTCTAGCATGGATTGGTTCTTCTTTTGGGAAGGATACAACGAAAAAATACTTTTATCCATTAATTCATTTTGAATCAGTTCTTTTTCTTCCATAGAAAGTTCCATATGAGAATAATCTCCACCTCTTACATTATCTATACCAAAGTTTTTCATGTAGCGTTTAACATGATGGTTCCAATCTAAGAAATGTTCAATAGGTATTACATCTTCAACGCATATGGGAGTATAAGTTTTTACAAAATCATATTGGTCGTATGCATTTTTTATAACCACATTTTCTTGTGTGTATTTATTTGCTATCTGTAGAAAGCGTTTCTGCTTATCTAAATATATTACGTGAATTGCTGTATTATCTTCCATTAGAAATAAAAACAACGATGTTTTTATTTCCATTCTAAGTTAATTATACTTGTCTTGTCTTTAAAGGATGGTCTTTTTGAACACTAACATTTGTTTGTTGTGTTGGTACTTGCTTTGATGTCATACAAGTTTGTTTACTGAGGAACACCTGTCCTGATAAGCATTTCTCTCCTTCTTTAATTTCAGCGCATCCACGACGTCCTTTGTATTCTCCTACAAGGCACCATTGTTTTTTGCTAGAAGTAATGGGTTTTTGGATAGGACTCTCCGTATTATCCTTCTTGATCTCGGGAATTTCTATTTTTTTAGATTGATTCAATGTCTGTTGTAACGAAGGACGACTAGCATCCTTTAAAAGGTCTCCTACGCTGTCCAATGTTCCACCAGTTATTTCTACACCAGCAGTTGCTGTGGTTGTGAATAATTTGGCAATTTGTTCAATTAATACACCCAAGGTAAAGGCAAATATGGATACAATACGAGTAATCAATGGGCTGAAAATATTGACAACACTTTCTAAAAATTCTCCAAGCATGTTCAATATATTTATACCTAATAGTGAAAATATGATTAACACAATTAACACCAAAGATAAAAATTTATTTAGATTTACTAAATTACCGGAGTTATCATTAGTTATTTGTTTTATAACATTATCCATCTCTATATATTCTACATTTATAAAAAATTTAGGTTCGTTTGCTTTTCAAAATCTTTATATTTAAGTAATGTAAAATGGGCATCACTCACTTTATGGATTCCATGCTATATGTTACCTTGGTAATTACATTTGTATTGATCCTATTAATTGTGTATCATTTTAAGCAACGTGTATCTGTTTTAGAGAAAAAGAATGCAACTATGTTAGATTTAATAAATAACATGGTACAAGAAATCAATGTGATACGACGCCATGTTTCGAATCCAACATCGATAATGGAATTTAGTGAAACTCAACCAATGGATATGCAAATGTCATATCCACAAGGGAATCAACAACCTACTATATATGTAGATGATGAGGATGATGAGGATGATGAGGATGATGAGGATGATGAGGATGATGAGGATGATGAGGATGATGAGGACGATGAGGATGATGAGGAGGAGGACGAGGAGGACGATGAGGAGGACGATGAGGAGGACGATGAAGAGGACGATGCGGATGAACGTATCAAAATAGTGAATGTAGAAACGGATTTATCTACTATCGATATTCCAGCAGAGTCATTTGAAGAGGAACCTAATGAAATCGATGAAACAACACTAACCGAACTCCCTCTAAATGAAGAACTTGCTATCACGGTTTCCAAATCATTGGAAGAACCTGTAATAGAGGATACTAAAGAAGAACCTGAATCCAAAACCATGTATAAGGATATGAATATGACACAGTTGAAGGCCCTTGTCATTGAGCAAGGATTAGTGTCAAATGCAAATCGTATGAAAAAAGCTGAACTGATAGAAGTTTTAGAAAATTCAGAAAAGACTACATAAATAATATATCAAGAAGTAGTATAGATATAAATGTTTCATAAACTAACAAATAATATTCAGAATTTTTTTACTCCCCCTGAAATTCCTCCTACTTCCTTAGGTTATAGCACAAATAATAAGTATCCTGAATTTCCTCCCTTAATGGCTGATGGACGCTCTCTTATTTCTAACTGGCAACCTGAATCTCATTTAAATGACAAATTAATAAAGAAGAATAATATTCAGTCAAACTGGGAATATCGTCGTTATTTACAACAAAATGCCAACCAAATAATGAGCGAAAACTTTAAACAAAGTTCCAATGATACTGGATTTATGTTCAGCCCCGAACACAAACCATCCATCCAATCAAACAGTTATTCTCATTTAGAAACATTTCCTTATTCTTATCAAAGTATCAGTGACACATCTAAGCCCAAGGGATATGTACTAAGCGATTTAAAGCAAAACTACTTAACCCGTGAAGAATTAGAAGCAAGACGTGTTGCACCAACCATGTCTAAGCAAATGTAATAACTTACCAATTCATTTGAAATATCATTTCAAATGAAAGAGACCTAAATACGAACATTTGTTTATTAGTATAAAATATGAAAGTCATTAGTTTTGATGTTGGTATTAAAAACATGGCATATTGTATTTTTGATTGTTCTCAATGTATTTCTATTACAGATTGGGACGTGTTGAATTTAGTTGACGACGAAACAACTATTGACACTCAATTATGTAATCAACAAATGAAAACAAAAACGAAAACATGTAACAAGAAAGCAAAATATAAAAAGGGAACCCAATTCTTCTGTAAAAAACACGCAGAAGACAGTAAATATTTACTTCCTTCCAAAGAAAACAGCATAACCAAAATGAAACAAAAGAAAAAAGATGCTTTGTTATCATGGGGTAAACAACATTTTCTATTTTTAGATGCTAGTATGAATATGAATAAAAATGAATTAGTAGACACCATTCAAACTTTTTTGAACACTAATTGTTTAGAACCCATAGTGATTAGCAAGAAAAATGCTTCCGAATGTGATTTGATAACCATTGGACGAAGTATGTCTGCCAAAATGGACACAGTGAATTTGGAAGATATCAAAGAAGTTATTATTGAAAATCAAATTTCCCCGATTGCAAACCGAATGAAGACCATTCAAGGTATGTTGGCTCAATATTTTATTATCAAACATGAAGACAGTAATATATCCTTCATTTCTTCTGCAAATAAACTGAAACCATTCATAAAGAAGGAAAACTCGTCATCTAATGTCATTACCAACGACAAAGTAAACCCAAATTATAAGGAGCATAAACATGATAGCGTACAAGTTTGCAAAAAATTAGTAGACCATAATTTTCCTTCTTGGAAAGATACATTGACAACAAAAAAAAAAGATGATTTAGCAGATGCTTGTTTACAAGGATTATGGTTTTTGATGAACAAAAATAAAATATCTTATGCGGATGATTTAAAAATAAATAGTGTTTCCTTATCATAAATGGAAGTAGTAAATTTAGATGCTCCTATGTTGTCAGAATTACCTCCTCTTGAAACCTCATCGGCTGGTAGTGGGTTAGAATTATTAATGAATGATAAAAAGAAAAGTGTTTCGGTTGGCAATGCGCATTTAGGAGAATTAGATAATTTAGAGAAAGAATTAAACGAATTGTCCGGAAATACTGGAGAGTCAAAACCTATTGATGGATTTACTAGTAACATGTTTGGTATAAACACATCCTCTACAAATGAAATTGACATTGAACCTTTGGATGATATTAGACCTGTCGACGATATTGGATTAGGTCAAGCTACTGCAGATAGTGGAAGTGGTAATACGAAAACTTGGGATGGATTTATGAAAATGAACGATATCCCTACAAAGGAACCTCTAAGTATTAACAAGGGATTGTCTGATCGTGAAAAACGTCGTAAAAAGCGCCATATGATCAAAAAGATGGAAGAATGGCAAGAAAAAGGCTCATTCAAGATGAGCGACCGATATGACATGGACTCCAATTTTGAGGAAGTTGAAGATGAATATGAAACTGCCATGGACGAGAAACGTAAAAAGGATAGTGTAAAATTACAGGGATGGTGGTTTATGACAATGATTAATTCCTTGGAATATGCCAACACTGTATTCAATCCATTTGATTTGAACTTGGACGGCTGGGGAGAGCAGGTTAGCGAGGATATTGATAGTTACGAAGATATTTTTTCAGAGTTACACGAGAAATACAAGGGTGGAAAAATGGCTCCTGAGATCTCATTGCTTCTTCGTGTTGGATTTAGTGCAGCTGTGCTGAATTTTTCCAACAAGGCACTTTCCAGTGCCACTCCGGCATTCAATGATGTCATTAAACAGAGTCCCGAGTTAATGAAAATGTTTACAGATGCTACAGTGAACTCGATGTCTCAAGATTCACCAGGGTTTGCTATGGCCAATCAGTTTATGCAAGATTCAGCGCGTCCCAAAGGACCACCTCCACCAGCACCTGTAGATACCCAATCTGCTCCCCCGCCACCTAAACCAGGAATGGTGTATACCAGCAATCGTTCAGATATTAATGCTAGCAGAGGAGCAATGTTCAAGGAGCAAGGCGTATCCCTAGATAAGCCTGTTTCTATTGAGACACAAGAGAAAAGCACTCGTTCCATGCGTCCAGAAATGAAGGGACCTCAAAACACAGATATTGACAATATTCTATCTGGATTGAAAACACGTAATGTGGATATTCATTCCAAACCAGAAATTTCGTCCAATGCTCCCAAAGAATCTAGTCAGAATGATTCGCTCATTTCCGTATCTTCATTGAAAGAATTAAATACTAAAAATATGCCAAAAAGTTCACGTAAGAAGAATGGTTCTGCCAAAAACATTATTTCCTTAGATATTTAATTTTGTTGTATAACAACAGATAGAAAATCCTATCTCTTGTTATTATGCTTTTTCATACATCTTTAACATCTGTTCTTTGGCTTTCTTATAATCTACAATAGGAGCAGGATATTTTACTTTTGGATAATTTTTATTGGTGTCGTTCCATCTATGAATATCTCGTGATGGTACATCTTTTAGTTCAGGAACCCATTGTTTTATATATTCTGTTTCTTGGTCGAATTTTTCACTTTGGATATATGGGTTCATATCACGAAAATATGGTTTCATATCCACACCTGTTCCGCTGATTCCTTGCCAATTGCCATTATTAGAGGCAATATCATAATCTGTCAACTTTTGAGCGAAATATTGTTCTCCAATGCGCCAATCCACACGCAATGTCTTAATCAATACACTTGCGGCGGTCATACGTCCACGATTATGCATATATCCAGTTTTATTCATTTCTCTCATTGCAGCATCTACTAATGGAAATCCCGTTTTACCTTCTTTCCATCTTTTTATATGTTCTTTATCATTTTCCCAGTCTAAATTTCTATATTTTTCTTGATATGCAGCACCAACCACATTAGGATAAGAATGTAATACGTGTGCAAAGAATTCACGCCAAAACAATTCGCTGATCAACCCGTGTTTTTTTCCATATTTTTTGGCAAATCCGTGATATACTTCACGAATAGAGACACAACCAAATTTAATATACGCAGACAAATGACTTGTTTTCTTAGGAAAGTAATCTCTGGTTTGTAAATATTGTTGTTGGTTCGCAATAGCTTTTTTTAAATACTCCATACCTAATTTCCGTCCACCATGAACCAATATATCAGGATTAAAAATCACAAACTTTTCATTGGCATTTACTAAAGATATGGTATTCTGTAAAGATGTAGGTAATTTTGCTAATTTTTTTCTAGGAAACACCATACTAGGTGTTACTGGATAAGTGATAGCTTCATTGTAAAAAGGAGTGTATTTCTTGTATGCTTGTCCGCTACTTTTTACCAGTATACTACCTGGTTCTTGTAAATAATAATCACTATAATCTTTGCAAATTACTTGTCTACTATCACATACTTGTTTAATCGTTTCATCGCGTTGTTTTGCATAAGGACTGTAATCACGATTGAATCCAACATAGTCCAATCCCTCTGATTTAATCAACTGTTCTACAATGTCTTCTTGTTTCCCATAAAAGCATAATAATTTGCCTTCTTTTTCATGTATTTGTTTCTCCAAATCTTCTAAACTTTCAATCATAAATTGAACGGCATTGTTAGATTTAAATTTGTTCTTTTCTGATACTTGTTCTGGTGTAAATATAAAACAGGTATATAACTGCTTACATAAATGTAAGGACTCAATCAAGCCAATATTATCATTCAGGCGAAAATCCCTACGGAAAATAAACATACCTTTACTATATTTTGGTTCATTGCCCATATAAAATATTCAACGAAAAAGATATAAAATATCTTTCGTAATTATTTTATATTGATTTTGTAATGGATTTTTCTATCTACTGGGATGCCATGATTATATTTTTAACTCCTTATTTTTCAACCATATATGATACTGTTCAAAAGGAATTTCATGCGTTTTCTTGCTCTAAATTTGCAATTAACTTATTCCAATTATATGTCTCTGTATATGATAATGTAAAAACAAATGGAGAGTATCTATACAATAATTATCCTATTGTTACAAAATGTACTGACAAACTCGTTTACCAATACAATTCGCTACATAGCAAGTTAATTGGGTATGAAATCGAACCTTTTTCCAAATTTTGGACCTCTACACGCTTTCTTATGATTAACAATATAAATCAATTGTCTTACGACTCCTTTTTATATATGGATAAATACAATATATTACAAATGGGACCTCATATATCCAAGACTGCCATTGAAAAGAACGGAGAGTTTTTTTCCAAGTTGTTGGATTCCATGGTGAATAGCAGTGTTCAAATACAAGAAGGAAACTTTGTTATGAAACTAGATAATGCCTATATTAGTCGTTCTTATTTCAACCAATATGATAGTATTAAAAGTGACATAGTTTATCCTTGTGTTGAATGCCCGAACTTTTTTCTAAGTTTGGAATATAGTCATCCCAAAGTAGATAATATTATATCCTTCGAATTGACAGGCTATTATTATCAAGGGAATATTGTCTTGTCTCCTTTGTTTTTGAAACATTTGTTAGCATTACAACCATTGCATTACATTATTGATGACCAATATATAGTGCGAATTGTGGACAATAATGTAGAAACAAAAGATATTACATACAACCATTGCGTATTATTTCATAAAGACAGTTACGAAGTCATTGAATGGAATACAATTAATAATAAAAAAACAGAATAAAGATGTTGTTTATATAGTATGTATAAGCTGTCTTGTATTATGACAAGTAGTAAATCTAATCAATCCACTTGTCATAAATTACATGATACATGGAACTTATATTACCATCTTCCCAATAATACCAATTGGGAATTATCAAGTTATATCCCCGTAATAGAAAATATAAACTACGCAGAACAAATTTTGTTGTTGAATGAAAAATTAAACGATGTAGTTATTAAAAATTGTATGTTTTTTTTAATGCGAACTAATATCACGCCTACATGGGAAGACAAAGCGAACCGAAATGGAGGATGTTTCTCTTATAAAGTAATGAATAAGTATATTCATGATATATGGAAACGATTGTTTTTCTTAGCGTGTGGCGAAAGCATTTTCAAACAAAAAGAATATAATGATAATGTGAATGGAATTACCATCTCTCCCAAGAAACAGTTTTGTATTGTTAAAATATGGATGAAAACAACAGAATATCAAGATCCTACTGTAGTTACACATATTCCAAATTTGATTACCAATGGTTGTCTTTTCAAGGCACACGAACCTGAATATTAGAAAATTGATAATAGATTATATTTTATGTGATGTAAAATATACTCATCAATGAAGGCAGAACATATTAGTATTCCTTGTATTGGTCAGTCCATCGAATTTCGTATTGGGGAAAACGCCCAAGACAATTTTGATATTATTGATATGTCATCTCCGGATGATATTTGGTTCCACGTCAATGAAATGTCGTCTTGTCATGTTATAGCAGTTATACCAACTGATATAAAATTATCTCGTAAACAACTACAAAAACTAATTACACAAGGAGCATTATTGTGTAAAATGAATTCTAAATATAAATCAGTAAAAAAATTAAATATAATTTACAGCAAACTAAGTAATATTGTTAAAACAGAAGTAGTAGGTCAGGTAAATGTAGTAGATGGGAAAATTATTGAAATTTAGTTAAGCTAACTGTTTTGCACTTACGAATGTATATACCGGTCCACTATTTCCCAATCCACATTGGACCTGGACGACTTTATTTTTCATCCAAGCTTTGAAAATATTTTCTCTGATTTGTCCATTTTTTATGAAATCTATTTCACAATATTGCATATTTTCCTCTCTGTGATTGAGACAGCAAGTAGGGTCTTGGTAAGTGTGATGATTCATACTCGCAGAGTTTTTGCAATCATGAACTTTACATTTAAATTGCGGAATGACTTCTACCGTTGACATAACTTTATGATAATCCATATATAGTTCATCGTCTATTTCCGTGTCTAATCGTTCATCATAATAAGGAATCTCAATATGCGCTTTCACTTCTACATATTCTATCCTCCAAATGGGATTTGAAGGATTTAAATAATTGCTACATAGGTCAGTAACAACTGTTTCAATTGACATGTTAGATGATGACATGTTGTTTTACTTATTTAGATTTGTTTAGATGCCTTATGATAGTTCCATGAAATCGGTTTCAATTTTGAATCTTTACAATGGAGGCAAAGGAACCAAACATAACTTAATTTCTCCTAATGAAGCAACATCATATTTGACAATCAATGGCAAATCATTACCCAAATACATTTCCAAATGACTACAAAGAGGAGTACATTTAATGAAATGACTCAAGTATTTTAATGAAAATTCTCCTTGGAATACATCTGATACTCCTGCACGTTGAATAAAATTCATATTTCCATCGGATTCAGAACGCAAAATTTTAGAACTGGCAAATCCACCTTCACAAGAAAACATTAAGTCATTTCCTGTTGATTTTATTTCAATACGATCCGATATAGCATTAAGGTCACGGACAATCTTCTGAAAATCTGTGGATGGCATATTGATAATGGTTGAATATTCTACATCAGGAATACGCATTTCCTCCATATCAGGTTCAATTAAACGCAACTTTTGATTGTAACACTGACGAATGTCTCCATTATCATATTGCAATCCCAAATGGGATACAATACCATCATGATAATCTGACTTATCAATGTAAATAGACAATGTATCATCGTTTGACATTGTAGAAATAACCTTGAACAAATGAAGAGTGTTCGCGCAAATAATAATTTTATCTTTCGTACAAACATACTTCTCAAACTTTTCTGCTCGTAGAAATACATTCACCAAAATTGTATGGGTTTTATCAAAGTTAATGATCTTCATTCCCTCTTTAGTGAATGTAATAGTGGCATCAGTCAAAATATCTTTAATGGCAGTAATCATATTTCGTATAGGTTGAATTTGAACGGATTTTATGGTTAACACATTATTTTCTTCATTCATCGCGTTCAAATATTATGTAAATTTAGTAGATTGTTTTTATGTAGATTGCGTTTAAATTCTTATTTTTTCTTTCGTGTGGTTGATTTTTTAGATTTATTTTTGATAGAAAGATTACCGCATTTCTTTTTTTGTGTATTACACGTTTGTTTAGCAAGTTGTAATGCCTTACTTGATGGACTACACCCTTCTTCTAATAAATGGTAATCAACTATACTGGAATTTCCACCAGTAATTGCACTTCCTAATCGTGCTAATCCCCAAGATTCGGCGGTTTGATTTGGACGTGAACCACTAGAATAATAAGCACCACGTCCTTTATTCACAATCTTATTAAGCGTATCTAACGAACATTTAGTAGAATCTGCTAATTTACTGTTTGGTTGTAGGGTATCTACATTATACATTTGTTTAGCTTTTTCAACGTGTCTAGAATGTTTCGATTTAAACGATTTAACTCTAGGACGTTGAAAATATTTATTTTTTTGGTATTGTTTTCTTGAACGTTGTATATATTGCTTTTGTTTTTTCTTATCTTTGTCCGTCAATGTTTTAGGAATATAATGAGACGGAATGGAATTATTCATTTAAAATAACAAAAGATTTTATTACCTTATACTATACAATGGCAACTGCGCTAAATAGTGAAAACTATAACTTGTTAAACAACACAATTATTGAGGTTATCAAGAGTGGAAAGCGTGCTTTAATTAGTATTTACACTGATGCAAATGCTTCTACTCCAGCCACTGATTCTCGTGGACCTATTATCAACCGCGAGGTTCTAAGTGCTAGTTATACTGCTTCCTATAAGGATGATGAAGGTAACATGACCAACCCTTTTGTTGTTGTCAAGTTCAGAGAAGGACAGTTTATTGATTACTTTACGTCGGTTGACTATGTAGAGGATCATTGGTTTTCTTTATCTAGCACTAATATTCCTGCTATGCAATTTTAAGTGAATATTATTTTTTTGAAAAAATTAACATAACAAAATTGGTTTTTATGTTAATTGAGTTTTTCCAAAGTTACTTCTTTTAACACATTCTTTACGATACGTTGTTTGAATTTATCATCTTCATTATTGTTTTTTCCACCTAAGGCTTTACACGTTAATTCTATAAATTCATTACACTCTTCTGAATCCATTGTCATATAGTTTGGATGTTCTTCTTGCCATTTAGGTAACTGCTGATAATTTTTATTGGCTACGCGATTCACAATAGACTTTAATTTATCTTTACTATGATTGTCCTTTTCCCATTGATTATCATCTTTAATGTAAACTGTTTCTCGTTTTATATCGGTACAATGAAGTGGTCTTGAATAGATATCTAGTTCTTGTAACTTGTTAGTAAATATACGAGAAATTCCTTGGACGAACCCTAAACGTTTGGTTTCAGTGAGGTCTTCTAATTCTAGTTGTAAGGACGCAATAAAGTCTTCAATATTCATAGCATTTTTACATTGTTCATTCAAAAAGAAATTGAGATTGAAACTTTGATTGTTATTGGTTATGGTATTATTGGTCGTTGTATTTCCCACTTTATTGGACAATTCTAATATTTGTTTACTTTGTTCTGATATAAGCTGTTTAAATTCATTATTTTGTTTTAATAATTCTAATACGATAGAAGAATCTACTATAGGTGATTGACCCGCAGGGACTTCTGTAGCACATAGTTTTTTGTGTTTGTGTAAACCCTGTCTATATTTGAAACTTTTTCCACATTCACAATCAAAATAGGCGTTTTTTTTGTCATTCTGTGTCATTCTTATATGTTTTTGGGTTGATAAATGACGATTAAAGTCGCTTTGTTTATAGCACGAAAAGGAACATTTTTCACAATAAAAATTTGTTGGCGTTTTCAGCGTTTTTTTTGTAATCATTTTGACTAAAATAGGATGACAAAAAAAACGCCTAAATCAACCGAGAACGAAAAATAAAAAAAAAGTTATGCTAACAAAAATGATGAACTATTTTCGTGTTTCACTGCGTTACCCTGTAAAATGAACTAAGCTAATAAGCGTTAGTAAAATTAAAACCGTACTTTTCCAAAATGGACATTTTTAAAAATGTCCATTTTCGATTTTCGTGAGTACAAATTAGAAAACGCTTATTAGCTTAGCTCAGTGATATTCTATAATTAGTTAGTATAAATTATATAATAATTATCAAATAGAGGAACCAAATAGTTTACGAATATTTTTGGTTTCTAGGTCATTTTCTTGTTTTTCGAAAAGGGATTGTAATATTGAATCGTCGCGAAAACGAATAGTGTAATCTTGTTGAATGTTGTTACGACCAATGCGTCCCATTGCTTGCAATGTCTTTTGTTGGGTCATATTGGTCAGATCTTTACCAATGAACCCATGACAGAACTGGTAATTTGTTCCGTAGATGTAGTCGGAAGAAGCAATAATCATGTATAATTGTTGATTGTATGCAAGTTTTTTCATCAGCTCCTTATACTGAACATGATTGCTTTCCAAGAACAACCCAATACCAAGTAGTAATAGAACTTTCAAGTAGTTGTCAATCGGTAATGCCATAATCTCACAAGTAATAGGTTCATCAATGTGGGATACAAATGACTTTTCATTGATTTGTTGGGTAGGGTTCCATAGTTGCTGATGTTGTCTAGTGTTAGGAGAATATACAGGATCCAATGTGACCGTTTTGATTTGCTTGCGGAGCTCTTGAATCTCACGATGAAGTAGTTTGGATTCATTTGACAACTTATCCGTATTATTGTCTTTTTTTTTACTGTCATTATTTTCGTCTTTACTGGTGTTCGATTCTTTTGCCTCAATAATACGTTCCAAGGAATCTATCTTCTTGGCCAGTTCGTCATTTTTCATAATCTTGCTCAAAATACCTTGGAATATTTTCGATGGTATATCCGACTGTTTAATGTAAAATGAACCAATACGTTTGACATCTTCACATAAATATAGGGTAGGTCCATCTGTCAATGTATGCGCATCTGTTGTGGTTGCTAATACACCACTGGATGTTAGAGAAGAAGGAGTAGATGTTGGCACTGCGATGCTTTGACTTCGTTGAAGTTCAGTGGAAGATGGTTGGAAAACAGAGTTAACACTGGATTGTCTTGTTAATGGTGCAGGAAATCTTCCTTTGTGTAGTTGCTGAAAGTATTTATATATAGAACACCAATTTTCTTGTGGCAACGAAATCAATACCTTCAAATAATACTCTTTGATACTGTTCATTGTAATATCCTTCATATAGTCTTGGAAGTATTCGTCAATGTCCAACTCTTCTTGTAAAACATCATAATCGTTAATGGTTGTTAAGAATTTGATGATGTCTGGTAGGTGGAAATACCTCAACAAGGTCTTGTTTTTCTGGCAATACGAAACGCAGCTTTGTAGTTCGTCATACGATTCATACATATAATGAGGTAGCACTGGTTTTCCATTCTTATCTAATATAGGGATTGATTTGCGGCAATCATAACTTTCAATGTAATGAATAGTAGCTCCGTTAAAACGATGTTTGTAGTCAGTAAATGTTGTGTCCATTTCTTCATGTTCAGGTAAGGTGGCAGATGACAATACCATATTAGGGATTTCATTGTAGACCCAATTGTTTTGAATTGTGCTATGTAAGTCGTGATGTTCGTAATCCATAGTAATGGTTGGTTCATCCCAATAGGTAATAATCGTTTCCTTTTGATTAAACTTCAACATATACTTCATGGCAGTAAGATAGGAATGAACGTCACAAATCATAACTTCTACATTTGTTCCAATACTATTGTCTACTTTTCCAATACCACCAGATTTGTAATGCTTGGTATATTCTACTGCGGAAAAGTAATGCAACCGAATATCTGTCTCACTATCACAACCAAATGCAAATGCAACCTTCTTTTCCACGGAAATACACGACTTAGCCAATGCTAATCCAATATGTCGTGCTACACACACGAATATAATTCTGTATCCTTCTGATAGTCCAATAGGAGTAAGAGTTTTGCCTGTGCCCGTTGGTGCCGTATATAATACCAATTTAGGAGTAGTTGTTTGTTTTTTGAATAATTCGAATATTTCTTTTTGGTGGTTGTATAGAGTAATATCTTCGTATTGCAATAAATAGGGATTTTGTTCGATGTAAGTATATGCGTTTTTCATCATATCAACCGCAGTGATTTTTTTTGTGGCATAATCTAGATAAGGTTCTATGGTTTTCAATACGTGAATATTAATGTCGTGTATCGATGTTTTTCTAAGTTGAATGATGGTGTAAAGAGAGTTAGCATAATGTTCGTTGTTTTTGTGAATTCCTTTTAATAGGTCGTGAAAGAGGTCTAATAGTAAGTATTCAAAGATGAATTGTTTATTTTCAGTGATGGATGTATCCAGGTTTTGGATACGGATCATATCGGCACTTTTCAGTGATTTCAATGTTCCTTGAATAGCAGATTGATAAGGGGTGACAGAAGTGATTGTTTTTGCGTATTTTTTTATACTTTTTTTAAGATGCTCCTCGAAATATTTTTGATACAACATCAGTTCCGTAGAGTCTGTTTTTTCGATCTTTGTAAAGGAGAAAAGAGAGGTATGTTTGTTAGAAAACGTGTTAGTGTTTTTGAAACCAGTCTGAATTAATTTGAGAATTTCCTTTTCCGAAGAAGCCACTGGAATCTCAATATTGTCCCATTCTTGCTTAGATAGTTTTGATTGAGTTAGATCCATGTTTAGAGTTATTAGGTACAATTATCTACATCCAATGTTTAATTCAATTTTTGTGTGAAAGGAAATAAACTTATATCATTTACTATAGTATCATGTTATGCTGAATAATTGGTTTACAAAAGAGGTAAAACGACTATCTTTTGAAGACATTCAATATATATTAAAACATCCATCTCAATACATATTAATAAATACATTATCTACGAACGAGCAACATTGTCTTATTCCATATACGTTGTCTTATGTAGAAGAAGAAAATGTAATTAATACAATGATTAAAGAGTATAATTTTTATAACAAAACATTGATTGTGTATGGAAAACATTGTAATGATGATACTTGTAAAACAAAATGCGACCAATTAGTGCGTTTCGGTTTTTCAAATGTTAAAATGTATCCTGGTGGAATGTTTGAATGGTTATGTTTACAAGATATTTATGGAAGTGATGATTTTCCAACCACAACGAAGGAGTTGGATCTATACAAATATAGACCTTCATCTCAATTATAGTACGTCATCTTCTCTTTCCATTTGTTCGACTTCTTGTTTTTCTAAGTCTTCTGACGGTTCCATTTCTTCCACTGGATGTTCTATCTTCTTTTGTGGGTCTACTGCATTGTATTGAATTTTACGTGTTAGATAAGCAGATAAAAAAACATTCTTAGGTGTATGTATAATGTCATATACATCTTTGAGTTTTAATGCCATAAATAAGACATTAGTTATGAACACGGTTAATGTTTTATCATCCAAATAGTGTGTAAATACAGTATAACCACTCAAACCAGCATTGATAACGAAAGCAATACTTGCAATACCACCTGATAGTTGGTATAGTCCATCTAAGTAGATAATCGTTTCGCGCTTATCAGCAGGAAGTAATTTCAATTGTTCTCCAACCGCTTCATTATCACGAGGTAAAAACTTATCTACTTCTAGATAATTAATCATCTTATTTTCACGTTTAATTTCTACTAAATACATTATAAAGAACATAGACGCAGTAAAAAGATTAATAGAAAAATTGGTAATGTAGATGGGATTACCTGAGTATAAGTGTTCGGATAATCCACAACTATGGTCACCACATTTTTGTGGAACAAAGACAATGAGCATGGAACCCATCATGACACGATATAGTTCAAAAATAAAGGCAACATATGCCCCAGATTTTTGCTGAAAGTCTTGGTCTTTCATTAATTCGGTAATGCTTTCGCGTGAAGAAGACATTATTATAGTATTCTAGCATATATTTTTTTAGCAATAATTAACTATATAAAGAGTTGTCATTTGTATATCTTAGTAATACAAATGACACCATTAATCGTCTCAATAGAAGGAAACATTGGTGCGGGTAAGTCTACCATCTTAGAAATCATACAGAAGGAATATGGAATTACACAAAATGGTGTTGTATTTTTGAAGGAACCTGTAGACGAATGGTATAAGATAAAAGATAATAATGGACGAACCATGCTTGAAAATTTTTACGCAGACCCTCATAAAAACGCATTTGCTTTTCAGGTAATGGCATGTACTACTCGAACAGCCATGATTAAACAAGCATTAATAAATAATAAAGATTGTAAATTGATTTTATGTGAACGTTCCATTGAAGCAGACGCAAAAATCTTTGCCAAAATGTTGTTTGATGACAAATTGATGAATGAGCTAGAATATCAGATTTATCAGTTGCTATACAAAGAAAATCATAAAATGTATCCATCAGACGGGTTTATTTATATCAATACAGGTGCTGATAAATGTTATGAACGTGTAAAAAAAAGAGATCGAACCGGAGAAGATAACATTAGTATTCAATATCTACGTCGCTGTGAAGAATATCATCACCAATGGTTTTTGAAGGACCGTATTCAGGACCCAATTTTGTTCCTAGATACCAGTGAAGACATTGATCTCAATGATTCCACTCAATATGAGAAATGGAGTAACCAAATTTGTGATTTTATTGATAGACTTTCGTCCATAAAAATGAATTCCTCCTAATTAAACTTAACAATAATATTAACGTCCTCTTTCTTTATACATTTACAAGCAGATACAGATAGTTCTTCCCTTTTTTTACGGGTTTTATTCGAATGATTTACAGGACTTTTTTCCTTTTTCGCAGAAGAATTACGTTCGGTCATATCTTCTTCGATTTCTTCGTAATGAGATTCAATATAATCAATAACCTTATTTTGAATTGCCCACTTGAAAAAGTTAAGTTGCCCGAGTGTAGTTTCCATAGAATGACGTTCATCAAAAGGGATTGTTATTCGTTCCCTACGACAAAATGGATCGAATCTTTTTTTTGAATAAGCTTTTAATTTCAACTTGTAATCGTTATGCACTTTAAATCTATAGGTTTCTTCACTATTTTCGTATGTTTGTTCGTATACAACAAAATATTTTTTGGCATAATTAGTAACAAACCAATCTACTATTCGCAGTGAGATTCGTGATTCCCCGTTAATAATTTTCATCATTTTTGTCAATTGATTAGTATTATTGTAATAGTCCATTAAATTAGACAACAATAGATTGTTTTGCGTAGATGTTGTATGTAAGGACATTAATAAAAAGTATATACACCATTTTAAATGCTTTTCCATTATAACTGTTTTCAATAATTACAATGTATTAGGATATACACCGTATTGTTGACATAATAAGGTTCCTTCGTTTGGTTGTACACGTAGTTTACAAAATCCGTGATCCCCCCATTTTACTCCCCAAGAATTTTGAATAATCCAATACATTCCTTTTTCGTCATAATCAAATCCAACTAATAATACAGCATGATTGAGTGATTTTGAATAATTTTGTGGAACATCAATGACTCCACTTTTATAGAAGCGGAAAAAAGGATTGTCTGCGTCCAATGCAATGGTCACAGGTGTTTTAATTACACTGAGTTTCATATCTAATACTGAATTTGGAATAACAAATTGATAATCTTTTAAATTGGAACCAATTACATTTGTCATCTGTTTATTAGAACAGTTTTGGTCCTTTCCTTTATAAGGATAATTGTCATGAGATACTAATCCTTTATTATCAATAATATAATCAAAGGCCAAATGCATGAGTCCGCCATCACAACCATAGTTTTCTTTGGAACAATCTACCAATTCTTGTTCTGATAAGCGAGATACATTATATCCATTAATACGCATAAAGGTCTCCAATGATGTTGTAGATGCAAACGCCCAACAAGAACCACATCGTCCCTGATTTTTTATTGGACTCAGCAACCCAGTGTCATTCCAATTATAGGTAATTTGTTTGTTTTGATTTAAAATGGTTTCCAAGTAAGGAAAGGGGGACTGAAATATTTTTAGATAAGTAGACGGTCGGAACTTTTTGTCAATAATGGGATTGGTCATTAAATCAGATGGTTCTGATTCCATATCAATAGAATCCATAAATTCATTGAGACCCAATACAAGGGAACTATTTTGTTGTTGTAGTTCTTTATTTGTCTTATTGATAAGATGCCAATTTTTTACAAAAAGATTGTATTTTCCTTTATTTTTTTCAATAAAGGTCTCCAAATTAGGTTTTGTATTTGAATTCTTAATAAGCGGACTTCTAAATTGTTGGTAATATTTATAATATTCTTCAGATAGTTCATATTTTTTTGAAAAGAGACCTGTTAATCTAAAAGAGAACAGAACAGGCTTTGTAAAAAATTCAATACTATATAATGGAAAACAAAAAAGATACAAATAAAATAGGGAAAACATGTATAATAACAACATATTTTTCGTGGTGTTATTAAACGATGCAATGAAATAATTCATCCAATACATGACGATTGTTTTTCGTATCGTTATATCCTTGAATATATAATTCAGTTAAGTTGAGTCCTAATCGTGTTTCACCAAACTGACCATTTGCAAATCCTCCCACAGTATAACTTGAATTCCACATAGACGGACTTATTTTTAATGTAGGATGAGTTGTATTCAAATAAGGATACTTAAAAAATCCACCATCAAAACAATATTTATTGCGATACCTATGTAGTAATCCACCGGTAATAAATGGAATATGGGAACTGGCAATACACGAATCCACAGCGTCTTCTAAGGTAATGAAATCATTGTAAATAACTAAATCAAATTTCAAAAATCGTTTCATTACAGCAACACCTACATTGAGTTTGTCTAAGTCAAATTGTTCTTGTATATAATTATCAAGCAACATAGATTTCATATTTTGTTCTAATTCCAATACTGAACTTACATTGTGAATATTGGAACGCAATAAATTATCAATAAACTCGGTATCATTTCCCTTAAATGATAAAAACAATGAGTTCCATGCACCAGCAGATGCACCAGAATATTTATAATCACTCAAATCATAGTGTGCTTTTATAAACGATGTCACCCCTAAAAGATAGAACCCGTGTAGACCACCAGGAGTGCTAATAATAAGTTTGTTGGGAAGGGGTTTCGTTTTTATTTTATAAGGTCCTTTTTCTTGTTTGATTAATAATTTCTTGTAAAGAGAAAAAAACGTATTATACATAAAAAAAGAATCGGTCATAAACAAATTGGATATAAATAATAAAAAAATTGGTCTTAGTGTCATTTACATAGTGGGCACATAATTATTTACCGTTTACCAATAAAGTAAGCAAATCCAAAAGATTTCCAATCATCCAAGGTTTTATTAATGTGTGCTATGAATTCTTCAGGTGTATTCACATCGAACTGTTTCCAATCATTATCACCAGCATCATAATGCTCTTTCCATAGGGGAGGTTTCTTTTTTGGTCCTTTAATACGATTTTTTATTATCTTTATCAGTTCTGGTTCAAATTTTTCATTGGCTAATATTCGTTTGTACATATCTACCATTTTTTGCTGTCTTTTTTTTAATTGTGTATGATGAGTTTCGATAGGAATGCCAAGATAAGTCATGATAGAATAAGATTGACATAAAGTATCATTGGTATCCCTGATAGTGTTTTGAACCAATTCCTTTTGTGTTGGTGCGGTTGCGCTACATATTTTTTCTTTTGTTTTTGTATTTCTAAGATAATGATGAATAGAATCATCCGAAACAATAAACCCGTCTCCTTCTGATACTGGACCGTGTTCAAATACCAAATCTTTGTTTTTACTGGTTTTGTATAACTTATGTATGATTTTTCTTACTTCTTCATCTCCAAATACTTGGTTAATATAATTATAATGGTCTAAACCGAATAGGTTAAGGGTATCTTTAGTAATGCGTGTTTTTGTTGACATTGTCTATTATTATATGCTTATGAATAAAATAATAGGATAAAAAGTTTTCAATTTTATTTCTTCTTTCCCAAATAACTGTCAATATATCCAGGAACTAAAGGACACTTAGACTGAACAACAGTGATGGGTCCAAACGCATCTGTTTCATTTTGATTGGTTAATACATCGTTGCAATACACATCCACTATTTCATCTACACAATTGTTGTCCAATGCATATTTACCAATCATCCACCAATCATTCATTGTTTTTAAACGAAATGCATCAGGGTCCATTCCAATACGTCCAGCTTGCATTTCTACTAACTCCGTTTCGATTTGATCAATAAAATTAGCATAGCTATCAATCTTACCTTTTTCATTTTTTATCGCGTAACTTATTTGATGTTGCATAATCCGTCCATAAGGACGAATATATCGGTTAGCGCAACTTTGTAAAATAACAAATCCCATACTGTATGCGCGGTCGGCAATACAAGACAAGTTATATTTTTGTACTTCCATCATTATTTTGCTTCCACTTTCCACGGAACCACCGGGGGTATCTAAATACACATACACACCTTGTTTACTGGATTTTTTATTCAATTCATAAATAAATTGAGTAGCAGTATCGTCATCAATAGCATCTCTAATAACGATGACATTGGAACTATTCAAAAAGATCGGGTTCAATAAATGAACAAATGGTAAATAAACTGACAATAAAATAAGGGGGAAAATAGACGCGTTCATAATGTAATATACACCAACATTTTTTTTGAATAGTAAAGTATTGTATATCCTAAATAGAAATTATCTTTTAGTATATTTTGTCCAATTTTACACCTTTATACATTTGAAACGCAGATTAAAAACGTATAAAGAGTAAAATAATCGGCGTTTCAAATGTATAAAGGTGTAAATGTCCGAAGGTGTAAATCTTCAAGGGTGTAAATTATTATATTACTCGTTTATTTTATTTAACTATTATACAATTTATTATTATAATGAATTGTATTTTTATCTGTGTATTTAACCAAGAAAAATATATTGATATGTTTTTCCTTTTGTTAGAAAGTATACTTATTTATGGTAATTTAGATGATAATACACATATATTAGTATATACATCTACAACATTTATGAACATGATTAAACAAAGTCATCTATTTAATAATGAAAAAATTAAATTTGAAATAAATGATACATACGACAATATAGATAAAGCGTGTAAGGCAAGATTAGATTTTTTTAATTTACTTTCTATAACAAACTACAATAAAATACTTTATTTAGATACAGATATTTTAGTTAAAGATAATATCAACAAAGTATTTGATGTATGTGAAGAAGATATTTTATATGTATTAGAAGAAGGAACACTTGACATAAACTGTACTACTTGGGGTAGACCACTATTTGGAAATGAAATAAATAATTATAACGATAAATCAGCATTTACAAGTGGAATAATATTGTTTAAAAATTGTGAAAAAATAAAAGATTTATTTAATAAAATTAATGAAGATATTATTAATAGACCTGATATTGATTTTTTTTTTGACCAACCATACATAGTATATAATGCATTCAAGTATAATTTATACAATAATAAGATTTTAAAATCACTTGTTGTAAATAATGATCAGAATATTCATAGTGACAAAGTTATACACCATTTCCCAGGAGGACCGGGTGTTTATCAATATAAAATAATTTATATGACTAAATTTTTGATTAATATAAGAGAATTTACTATAGTAAATAATATAAATGAAGCAAAAGCATATATTGATAGAAATTTATTACCAATTATTCATAATTGTGGTGAATTATTAGAAGAAAATATATTTATGCTACATCATACAATGAATTATACAAATAAATTTTTAAATAAATCAAAAAATATTAGTAATTTAGTATTAAATAAAAATATAAAAAATGTAATGGAAATTGGGTTTAATTCTGGTTTCTCTACATTGTTAATGCTTATAAGTAATCCAAATATTCATATATCTTGCTTTGATTTAGGAGAACATAAATATGTAATTCCTTGTTATGAAAAGTTGAAAGAAACATTTGGTGATAGAATTAATATAACAATTGGTGATAGCACAAAAACATTACAAAATATTAATGATAATTATGATTTAATACATATAGATGGAGGACACAGTACAGAAGTTGCAAATAGCGATATTATAAATTCATATAGATTATCTAAACCAGGAACAATATTAATTATGGATGACTATGACTTACCGAACTTACATAATATATGGGATAGTTATATTGTTAAATATAAATTGAAAAATTTAGATATAAGTTATTATAGATCTCCACATCACGATATTAAATATGTGTAAAAATATCATCGATGTGCTATTCGAATCATTATTTATATGTAAGGATAAAAAAGGTTAAAAACTTATCATTATTAATTGATAATTATGAAGCGTGAATTACTAAAACACGAATTGATTGACAAAGTAAATGAACTTGAACAACAAAATAAAGAGCTTTTGGAGATAAAGAAGCAGTATGATAGAGTATGTGAGCGGAATACAACATTGGAAGACCAGAACGATGAACTACGTAGTATGACCCAGCGGTTGTTGGATGATTTATATCATACACGCAAACAACTAGAGAAGGCAAGTTGTTATCCCATACCTCAATTTCGTAAAGCAACTCATTTTATTCATAACAAGTTCAATAAGCGTCTCTTGTTTAAAAACAAAAAAACAGAATTAATTGGTCTCCGAGAGGAATATGTGAAACGTTGTAAAATAAAAGCAGATACTAGAGACATGTGTGGTGATATGACTATGGTTCCTTCTCATAATATAGAGGAGATTGCTTTGGATGACAGTGAAAATATGGAGTACATAGATGAAGAATCGGTAGACTCTGAAAATGTTATTACATCATTGAATATAGAATCATCCCAACCTATTTTACAAGATTTAGTAATACAGTAAATAAATGTCAACTTATTATTACAGTTGATATTTATGCAAACCAAGGCCAATAAGAAGGTCGCCCCCCATATAGATAAGGGGCATAATAAGGATAAAATCCTCCATAGCCGTAGAACCGAGGATAATATCCGTGAAAGCCACCATAATGTCTATGTCCATTAAAGCCACGACGTCCGTGTCCGTGTCCGTGTCTATAACCCATGTGTATATTATAGTATTATATAATGAAAAATACAAAAAAAATGACTGCTTAATGTATTGAACTCAAAAATTATAAATATTATAACTGTAATTACAAATTTACAAATAAAAAAGTTTGTAATTTAGTGAAGAAAGCATCCCAATATATAGTATATGAGATTACTTTGGGCAACTTTGTTTTTAGCAAGTATTCGCAACACTTATCCAAGTTCTTGTGTATGTACCACCGTTCAATGTCCCGTAGTAGGTGATAATACGCTGGTCATGGGAAATGGACACGCTGATATGACCTATAATTACATTCAACACGGAGATTATGTTGTAGTATCCAATGTAAAAGGCACGATTACTCCGGAATCCCTTGATAAGGGAAGTGAAACCACCAGTTGTACTCAAAAATATGCTCGTTTATTAGAAGATGATGGTAACCAGGATTGTGATGCAGGACATATATTAGCAAATCGGTTAGGTGGTTATGGAAATGAACCATTGAATATTTTTCCACAAGATGCGTCTGTGAATAGAGGTGTATATGCTCAAATGGAAGGAAAAATATACGATTGTATGCAACAAGCAAACCAAGGACATTTATCTTGGAAATTTTCATATGAAAATTCTTCCAGTACACAACCATTTCAAGTGGAATACACTGCTGAATTTGACAAGGGTTGTCCAAAAATGCAACAATTATTTTATAATTAGATTTTAAAACAAACCACATAAATAAATAGACTTCATTTATTTATGGACGAATTACACCAGTTACAAGAGAAAGTAGCAACATTAGAAAAAGAGAAGAAAGAATTAGAAGAAGAACTGAAAATTACAAAAGAACATTTAAAGCGGTATACTTGTCCTGCTCGTAGCAAACTTTATTACGAAAAAAATAAAGAGTTACAAAAACAAAAATCAAGGGAATACAAACAGCGAACCAATTATCATGCTAACTTACCCAAAGAGAAAAAGAAGCAATATGCCCGCACTGCATACTTGAACAAAAAGGCAAAATTACAACGTTTGAAGGAAGAATCAGAACAGAATAGTTCTTAGTCCATAAATAACGATGGTTTCAATGATAAGGTATGTCTGGCTGGACAAGAATTATATTGTTCAATATTGACATCTAGAGAGGTTAACACTTCTTCATCAAGGAAGTTTTTACCAGTACATTCCATAGGATTTGAGGAAACAATAGATTTAACTGCGTCTCCCATAATGGAAGGATGTCTAGAATTAAAAATTAGTTCATCGGAGTTATATACACATTTATGATTTGGAGTATTCAATACTACGGATGGCCATAGTGTATTTACCCCTATTGTTTTAAATTCGCTACTCCAATGCTTTGCCATTAGAGAAATATTACTCATACTCATTGTATAAAAAAAATGAGAGGACCAATACTTATCCTTTGTAAATAATCCCAATGGTGGTGAGATTGTAATAACATGACCTGAACGTTGTTTGTTCATATAGGTAAGACATTTTTTTCCCAGTATATAGGTGCCATTAATATTCACCCTACTGAGTTTATGGATGTCATCAATATTAATCGTTTGGGTATTTTTCAGTATCATAGAAGTGGTGTTTAATATAATCCCATCTAACCCACCATGTATGCGAACCGTTTCATTGACTACATGTTCAATATGTTGTTCATTTTCTAGATTACACTCCATTCCAATACAACTATGAGATTGCGTATCCTGTGTAATTGTTTCAGCAGCAGTATAGATGTTGTTATGAAGTTCTTTATTTTTCTTTTCAGGTATTCCTGTAATGGTTACATTTGCTCCATTCATTGCTAATGTCCTTGCAATGGTGAATCCTAATCCACGAGTAGCACCAGATACAATATACGTTTTATTTTTTAGTGTATCGATCACAGGACGCAACGATGGGTCTACTTGAAACTTTCTTAACATATATGAAGTGGGACGCATTAGAACCATTTACTTTATACTAGAGTAAATTGTTTATATTTTTTTATTGAGTGTAATTGTGTAATTATTTTGTAATGTTTAAAGATATTTTTAAGTATTCATTTACATTACTATTAAATGTTTAAAGATATTTTTAAGTATTCATTTACACTACTATTAAATGAGTGTGCTTTATTTATAAACACAATTTTACAATTATGTGAACCAATAGAATGTACATTCATAGAGATAATATGATAAGGAACAAATCCAAGATTATTGATGATAAATAGGTCGTCTGCTAATGTTTTATTGTTCATCAACACTGGTAGTATTACTCCTTCAACGTTTTTATATTGTCTAACAGTATCAATTGGATAACAAGAAGATATTGAATTACCATGAGGAATAGAAACTGATTTTATAACATCTAGGTCATCATTAAATAAATCTTTATAATACGATTTAACAGCTGGAATATTTGGTCCCATATAATTATCATTAATGATAGAATAAGGTATTTTATTTTTCCAAAAGAAACTGAAATCAAGTGTCGTAGGTTCTATACTTCCATTATTAACAAGGGATTGTTCAAAATCAATAAAATTCAACTTAGGATAACCTAATAATTGATTATTTTTTAATGTATATATCCAACGATGATGAATACATCCTGTATATTCACCTTCTATCTTTGATAATTCCATATATTTACTTGGAACCGCGATGAACCCTTCTAATGCTATTTTATCAACATAATTTAATAATACTTGTGGTAAGGATATATCTTCAATAATATGAGAACAAATACAAAAATCAAATTTACCATGTTTTGATACATAATCAAATAACTCAGTCCATTCCGTTTCATGACATACATTAAGTTTAAAATATTGGATATTTCTATCATTTTCTTGTGGTTCATTAATATCTACAATATAATCAATAATTGAATAGGACCAACTTGTATAATTTGCACTAGCACCTATATCAATAACTTTGTAATTTGGGTTTTGTCTTTTCTTTTCTTTGACATAATTTATTACATGTTCTCTATGAGATTCACTCAATAATACAGAGTGAATAGTAGGTTGAATAGAAAACCTTGTAAATTCATCACTATTTATATTTATAAATAATAAGTCTACTTGCATATCAAATCCATTTATAATATGATTTTTAAGAATATCATATAATTGAAATCCAATAGATTCCATATAAGAAATATGTTCTGAAAAATTAGGAACGTCTTGATTATACTCACCAAACAAAGGGGCTTCTATTAGGACAAAATCAGTAGTTTCTAGTGTTTTTTGTGCTCCTTTTAAAATAGGAATTTCTGAACCTTGAGTATCTATTCTGATAAAGCAACGTTGAAGTGGTAGAATATCGGGTTTGGACAGTAAAAAAGTATCCAAATCTATGGCATCTTTTTTGATTGGTTCACATTCGTCATAGACAAATGAGTTTTCTTTAAAAATAGAGTCTCCGGTCGCTTTCATTTCATACCAATCTACTTGTTTTTTACAATCACTAAGAATAGTTGAATTAAAAATATGAATATTTGAAACAC
>Ga0181566_10000162_pt1 | contig 47502 bp, 27 predicted proteins | sample 101ome_15_FD_133762 | JGI IMG/M metagenome (GOLD analysis project Ga0181566, IMG submission 133762) | Coastal salt marsh microbial communities from the Groves Creek Marsh, Skidaway Island, Georgia - 101402AT metaG (megahit assembly) | ecosystem: Environmental > Aquatic > Marine > Intertidal...
CGTCGTCGTCGTCGTCGTCGCTGTCTGGAAGACCGTCGCAGACGTGGACGAAGGCGGCGGCGCCGCGCCGCGGCGCCGCGGCGGGCTCGCCGGCGTCCTCGGAGCCGGACGAGGCGAAGAAATCATCCTCTGGTAAACCACGATCGTCCGAGTCGGAGTCGAAGTAATTGTCGTCCGACTGTGAATCGAAACCTTGGTCGACGCCGAAATCGAAGTCGTCGCCAATCTCGGCGTCCGCGTCCATAAAGGCGCGGAATTTCTCATCGTCGGTGACGCCGAGCGCCTTGCCGAGCTCGGAGAGAAATCCGCGCGCGTTCAGTTTGAACACATCATCGCCGTCCGGAATGTTCAGATCCCCAGGGCACGACCCGGGCGTCGAATTGTGATCGCGTCGTGTCTCCGCGCCTTCGAATCCAGACTCTCGACGTTCGACAAACGTCCTCGCGCTCTTCGCCGCGTCGGCGACGACGCCGTCGCGTCGCGATTCCAATTTCGCCAGTTCCTCATTCAATTCTTTCTCGGCGTCCAACAACCACGCGTCGTCGCTCGCGTCCGCTGGGGTCGCCATCGGTAACTCGTCGTCCTCCTCCACTGGAACGGCGAGAATCTCCAAGACGCGTCGCGCGGGCGCGTCCACGAGACGTCTCGCCTCTTTCGCGAGCGATGAACCCTTAAACCCTCGCACGGCGTTCGCTAAGAGCGTCTTATACAGCGCACTCCCCTCCATCTCGTCTCTAAAGTATCCATTCGCCACCAAACTCGCCTTGAACGTTCTCCACGCGTCGTCGCGCGTCGGTTCGCGCGCCGCCCCATCCTCCGTCTCCTCATCGCGCCGCCGCTCCGCCACGAGCATCTCTAATCCACACGCAATCTTCATCCCTAATTCAAACGCATCGAACTCCTCCGACGTCTTCGGCGGTAATCGGTAACACTTGGGCGGCTCGAAGCGTTCGCCCGTCACTTGCGCGTACAGACGCCTCGACATGCGCACCGCAGTCGGATGGAAATCCTTCGGAGGAAACGTCACCATCTCAGCCGCCGCGCGCAACCCCGCGGGATCCCTCGCGCGAAAGCTCTCGATCGCAAAGGCGATGAGCTGCGGTTCACGACGCAACACGCGCGCCACCGACGCGGGCACGACGGCGTACGCGTCATGTCTATTCGCGAGCGCGCGCGCCGGACACGCGTCCAACTTGTCGTTCAAAACCTTTTGCGTCATCGGTCCCAACGCGCGCGTCGTCTCCACTCGTTCCAACGCGCGCGTCGTCGCGTCTCGGTCGTCCTCGCGCGTCGAATCGGCGTCCACGACGACGAGTTCACCGTTTCGTAAAAACGTCGTCCCCGTCGCGCGTTCGGGCGTCACCCACCGCGGCAACGTCTCCGCCGTTTCAATCAACAAAAATTCCCCATCATCGTCCCACACGCGCGCCGCGAGCACGATCGAGGCGTGTCTGACGCTAATCTCTCGCGCGATGTGCGCGACGTACCAACAATCGTCGACGCAGTCCCCGAACGAGACGCCGCCGCGAAGCCGCCGCCGCCGCCGATTCCCTCCTCTCGCGGGTTCCGGTTCCACGACGAACGCCTCGCGCTGCCAAACGTGTCCCGCGGTAATGTCCGCGATCGTCGCGTTGACGAAGGCGCACGCGTCGTCCACCGACGCGTCGTCCGCCGCGTCGACGTTCGTCTCGTCTCGGAGAAAGATTTCACACTCGACGCGCTCGCGCCTCGCGCACCCTCGAGGCGTCGACGTCGACGCGCGCGCGTCCGCGAACACATCGTCGGGATCGACTTCGAACCGGTCGCGCATCGCGCGCGTCGACGACGACTCCCCGCGTCGGCGCGTCGCGCGGTGTCGATTCCCGCCGCCGGCCCGCACTCGCCGTCGCGTCGCGAATCCTCCCCATGTTCTCGTCGTCACGCGTCGCCTCGCGCGTCTCGGTGCCGCCCGCGAGACGACGACGAGGTCCCTCGACGCGCGCGTCCGCCTCGGACGCGTCCTCGCCGTCGTCCTCGCGTAAGATTCGCGGCGCCAAGCGCGGGGACAACGACCGCCGAGACGAATGGGCGGACGCGCTTCGCGCCCTGACGCGCGACGGCGTCGCGCTTCGCGACCCACCGGCGGTGCTCCACGACGTGTGCGTGGTGTTTTGTGAGCCCAAGACGGCGAGCAACGTCGGGGCGTTCGCGCGCGCGTGCGCGGCGTTCGAGTGCTGCGACTTGCGTCTGGTGGCGCCGAGCTGCGACGTCGGCAGTCGGGCGGCGCTGTCGGCGGCGAAAGGGGCGCAGTGGTTGGTTCGAGACGCGATGGTGGCGTCGACGTTGGAGGAGGCGTTGGTCGGGTGCTCGAGGACGGTGGCGTTTCATCCGTGGGAGGAGGACGAGGCGTCGTCGCGACGGTGGTTTCGGAGCGTCGAGGCGGCGGTCGAGGCGGCGCCGGGGGGCGACGGGAACGGGAAATTGGCGCTCGTGTTCGGAAACGAGGCGGATGGGTTGACGGTGGCGGATTTGAACGCGTGTGAGTGCGTGTGTTCGTTGCCGATGGGACGGCTGGTGGAGTCGTTGAGCGTGACGCACGCGGGGGTGATCGCGCTGTCGACGTATTTTTCAAAGAGAGAGGCGCGCGAGCGACTCGCGCGGGCGAGGAGTGAGTAGTAGTCGACGCGTACATTTGTATTTGTATTCGATGGTGTAGATTGGCGAGCGTTTAGGGTGACGGGACAGCCTCTTTGATAGGGCACCTCGACGAGACGCGTTCAAACGCGCGGCGGCGACGTGATCATTACAACTCAACTCGGATTCTAGCGTGCGCGCGTGCGATGATTTTCTACTCGAGATGACGCGCTCACGACGGTGGGAGTTCACCCTTTTCGTAAAAGGCGTGTCGTTCGAAGACGCCGTTGGCAAAAAAGTAATCGATTTGCGCGCCGATGGACGGACCGACGTTTGGCACTTTATCGGGACCCGATTTTGAAATCTTGGCGCCGCTCGTCACCTCCACCTGTAACGCGCGAATCGACACCAACGCCTTGGAGTAGGCGTTCGTGCGCTTCGGATCTTCGCCGGCCTGCATGCTGGCCTCGCACATGGCGTCCAGCGCGTCGACGAGAGGTTTGTTCTTGGCGTGACCGACGCCGCGCAAGAAGTTCTTGTTGCCCTCGATCGGTTTCGGCGGCGGCGCGGTGGCGGCGTTCGCGTTCGCGTCTGCGTTCGCGCCGAAAGCCTCCGGATCGCGAAGGCGCTTGAAGAATTCGTCCACCGTGCGAACGCTGTCGTTGATGTTGTGACACGCCGTCACGTTTCGACGAATCCATTTCGAAATGTTATTCATCATCCACACGCCGCCTTCGAGAAATCTCGAATCGACGAGGAAGAGCGCGGCGTAATCCTTGGGATGGCGAATGCATCGACCGAGGGCTTGGTTGTACGCGCGATACGCCTGCGCTCTGTACCACTCGCCGCCCGGTAACATTCCTCGCTCCTTGCAGTAGGGCGAGTCGTTATAGTTGCGTTTCGCCTTGACTTTGACGTCAAACATGCTCGGAAAGGGAATGCCGACGCAAAACACGGCGCGCGCGGCGTCGTCTTTGAAATCAATCCCCTCGGAAACCTTACCTCGATAGACGGCGAGCATGAGCGAACCCTTACCCTTCTTGTTGCCGCGATCGAACTCGTTGAGGGTCTCTTGGAAGCCTCTCGAGCCGCGACTCTCGACGCACACGCGTTTGAACGCGCTCAACTCGGAAAAGACGCCCGTGATGTGCCACTCTCTGAAAATTCGATCGATGAGGGAATACTTGGGCAAAAAGACGAGCATGCCTCCGGGGATGATCTTGGCGTAACGTAAGAGGAACGAGCCCAAGTTTTTCGCGAAACGCGACCCTTGTACGTCGCCCTCGGTTGCCTTGTACGTGATTTCGCCAAGCGCTCCGCACACTTCGACGTGCACTTGATTCGTGGGTATCACGTGCGGAGCCTCAATTTTAGAGGCAAACTTGACACCTAATTCAGCCTCAAACGTCGTCATGGGCGACAACGTCCCGGACGTCAAGATGATGGAGCGCGCGTCTCTCGCGACTTGGTGAAACGCCACCGCGGGTTGCATGCACTGAAACGCGATTCCCGGACACGTGTCGCCGTCGATGTCCATGTTTCTACCGAATATGACGTTATACGCCGTGGGATTCGTCCGCACGAGCGTCAGCACGACCGCAATGTCCCCAGCCAGTCCGATCGCCGGCGCGGTGGTGGGCGTCAAGAGATCCGACTTGGTGGTCATCAACTCCTCGACGATTTCATCAATCGTCGCGAGATGGTCGGGGCAATCCTTCAACATATCATCCGTGAGAGTTTTAACTTGATTCGACGACACCACGATCGCATCGGGCGAGTTGCTCACTCTGAACTGTTCCTCCAGAAAATTGGATATCGACCGAAAGAAACTCGACAGAACAGTCGTCTGCTCGTTGATTCTACCATGGTTCTTCGCCAACTCGTCCGCGTATTTGCCGATTTCATCGAGCGACAGTTCGGCGGACGACCCTTCTCTGCACACGTCCTCCAGGTTATGGCCTTCGTCGATGATGACGGCGGCGCCGTCGATTTTGAGTCCCATTTTTCGTCGCACGTTGATGTCAAAGAGATAATTGTACGGACAGAAAATCAACGAGGCGTCCTCGGCCATGCCGCGAAGCGTGTAAAACGGACACGCGTCTTCGTGTTCGATGACGCGATCAAAATCTTCCATGTCCCACGCCGCGGGATAATGACCAATCATCCCATTTTCCTCGAAACGCGCCATCGTGCGCACCGCGCGCTGGTGCCTATTGTAATACCCGCAATCCGTCGAAGTCCTCACGCCACCCTTCGCCTTGATCAATTCTCTACACTCCGTGTCTGATTTATTGTACGGACACATGCGCTGTCGAGACGACAAGACGGAATACTTCGGTGAATATCCCGTGCGTTTGAGCTCGCGTAAGATTTGACTAATCTGCGAGTGCGTTCGAGTGCACATGTAAATTTTCGGCGGCGTCGCCTCCGGCGGCGGCGCTCGCCGAAAGTGCGGATCGCTCGACATCCATCCATCCCCGAACTCTGGCTCGACCCGTTTCCCAGACTTCAACCCCGCATCGTACCTTGCCTTCGCCGCCTCGTACTTTTCGCGCTCCTTGACCCACGCCTTGTACAATTTCGCCCCCTCTGGGTTCTTCGACTCCTTTTCCTGCCACGCCAACGCCCCGCACAACAACGCCAGCGTCTTCCCCGTCCCCGTCGGCGACTCGATCATCGAATTTTCTTTTTTATTCAACGCCCTGATGATGCTCGACATCGTCATCACCTGCGCCGGATGCGGACTCAATCCCTCTGGAAACTTCACCTCGCACCCGCCGATGGATTTCGTCGTAAACGCGCGCTCGTCCGGCGCCGACTCGATGACGATCCTCGGTTCGTCTCGTCGACGCTTCTCGCGCGCCGATCCACCGTCGTTCTCATCCCCGACGTCCCCCGCGCCCTCGCTCGTCGACGTCTCACCGTCGACGATCGACGCCGGTCGAAAGTATCGTTTCATCGACAGCTCGACGCCGCCGCCGCCTCGCGGTTTCGTCTCGACATCCTTTCCATCCCGCGTCGCGACTCGACCGCCGGCGTCCTCCTCCTCCTCGACGTCGAGCACGACGACGTCACCGTCACCGTCACCGTCGCGACGCGCGGCGACGTTCTCGCGCGGTGTGGCTGTCGGCGACGACGTCGACGTCGAGACGACGGTCGGGCGCGTCATCGCGTCGCCGTCGTCGCCGTCGTCACCGTCTGTGCGCGCGAGAGAGACGCGACGATACCGACGAGTATGCACGTTCACGCGCGCGCGTCGCTCTCGCGAAACGGTCGCGCGCGCGTCGCGATGTGCGTCGAACGTCGCGTGACAGTTTCAAGCTCATTTGAAGAAAAGATTTTTAAATTGGCGCCGAATCGATTCATCGCGTCGACGGATACGAATCGTCCGCATCCGGTTGGACGTCGATGATGACTTTCCCTATCGCGCGTCTCGATCGAACGAGGTCGAAGGCGTCGTCGAGACCGGCCTGCGTGAACGGACACGCGCGCGCGATGATGGGCCGCGCGGCGTCGGCGACGACGAGTCGCGCCAATCGATCGAGTCGCCGGAAACATCCCGGGATGTGAATCCAACACGGCGGCGCGAGAGGATGGAAATCGCGCCAACGCGATGAAATCGGGACACCGAGTCGGTGGATGAGGGCGACGAACCACTGGGTGGACGTGCCGCCGAATTTGACGTATCGACACGCGTCGCCGACGCGCGCGCGGAGACGCTCGGGATATCGCGGCGCCGCATCGACGCGCGCGTTCGACGTGACGGTGTCGAGGATGAGTTTGAAATCCAAACCAGAGCGCTCGAGATGTTGCTCGAGCGAAATTTTCGGGTCGTCGTACGGGGCGGCGTCAACGCCGAGCTCGCGTCGGATGAAAGCGAGATTGGCCGACGAACACACGCCGAACGCCGTCGCGCCCTCAGCCCGGACCAACGCGCACGCGAGATGGCCCAATCCACCCGACGCCCCGATCACCAACACGGGCGACGGGATCGCGCCGCGCGAATCGCGAACCTCATCTAGAGCTTGTAAAATCGTCACTCCGCACAGCCCGATCGCCGCGTCTCGTCGAAAAGAGGGCCGCGCGCGTCTCGGCGCGAGGGCGAGCGAATCCAACGGACACTCGACGACGTCCGCCAACGCGCCGCCGAACGGCGGTGCGATGCCGAACACGCGCGCGCCCGGCGCGATGCCACGATCGTTTGCATCCGCTCGTACCACGACACCGGAGAAATCAAACCCGACGGGCCGTCCGCGCGTCGCCGCGATCGCCGCCGTCTCGCACCGCGCCGGCAATTTATCGCCGACGAGTCTCTTCGCATCCACCGGGTTCAACGCCGCGCACCGCACGTCCACGACCGCGCGCGGCGCGCAACGCCATCGACGCCATCGACGCCATGGCGCCGAGACGAGTCTCGCGCACCGCCTCACCCATCCACCGTCGGCGTCATCGTCGTCGTTCTCGTCTTCAACTTCGCGCCAGAATCGCCGACGCATCGGCACGTCCACCACCCTCGCGACGCGCGCGCGGGCGCCCGTGTACACCGCGCGACGCACATTCGCGCGTGAATTTTTTCCCATGCCTCTCGTCCCGTCCTCGGTCCCGCGCACCGCGCGCGTCGCGTCGACCCGCGCGCGAGAGTGTCGGAAGTCGAATCGTCACCTCCGAGGGTCCGACGCGCCGACGCGTCGGCGGCTGGGTGACGAATTCAAAATGATTCGCGACAGACGTCGCCGCGCGCGTCATGTCCGGCGACGGCGCGCGCGCGGACGCCGACGACGCGCGCGCGAAGAACGCGCGCGATGGACGCGGCGACTGGCAGGGCGGTCGAGACGCGCGCGCGACGGTGGGACGGCCGAGAATGGATCGCGCGCGTGAGGTGCGATGCCCTCTGGTGATCGTCGAGACGCGCGTCGATGGGGATGGAAAGACGACGCAACGTCGGTACGTGCGAGGGAAAACGCTCGGGAAGGGTGGATTCGCGCTCGTGTACGGCGTGGAGGATGCGATGACGGGGAAGGAGTACGCGTGTAAGGTGGTGGCGAAGTCGACGTTGGAGAAGGAGCGGGCGCGGGCGAAGATGCGGACGGAGATTAAGATACACAAGAGCGTCGTGTGTGAACACGTGGTGCGGTTTGAGCGGTGCTTCGAGGATGATTTGCACGTTTACATACTTATGGAGAAGTGTTCGAGTCGGACGTTGGCGGATGTGGTCAAGGCGCGGGGAGGCGTGGGAGAACGCGCGGCGGCGTGTTACATGCGAGAGGCGGTGGCGGCGACGGCGCATTTGCACTCGATGCGAGTGATTCATAGAGATTTAAAGCTAGGAAATCTATTCTTGACGGACGAGGGGTTGGCGGAGATCAAGGCGGAGGGCGGTGGGCCGGGAACGCGCGAATCGTTGGGGAAGCGAGGCGCGCCCAAGCGTTTGAAAATTGGCGATTTCGGATTGGCGTGCGTGTTGGAAAACGACGGCGAACGACGAAAGACGATCTGTGGGACGCCGAATTACATCGCACCGGAGGTTTTGAAGGGTAAAGAAGGGGACGGGCACTCGTACGAGGTGGACATGTGGTCGTTGGGTGTGATTTTGTACACATTGCTCTTCGGTAAGCCGCCGTTTCAAACCAAAGACGTCAAGCTGACGTACAAGCGCATTCGCGCGAACGAGTACGAGATACCGAACGAACCGGCCGTGTCTGAGTCGACCAAGGCGCTCATTCGTCGCGCGTTGAGTCCAGAACCCGCCGATCGGCCGAGCTTGAAAGAGTTCGCCGAACATCCGTTCATGAAGCTCGGCGACGAAGAGTGGCGTCTAGTCGTCGAACCGCCGAAATCGCGACTGAGCGACGCGCGCGCGGCGACGACGTCGTCGCCGATGAAATCGCGCAAGTTGAAAACCCGCGACGACGCGCCGAGCGGTTCGCACGCGCCCTCGTCCGTCGCGCGGTCGCCGCTGCAGAGTTTGGATCCGAACGCGGCGCTCGAACGCGGCGCCGCGCGCGCGGCGGCGACATCGAAGAGCGTTATCGATCGCGATGTCGACGCGCGCGACGGCAACATCGTCAGAATGGTGTCAGAAGAGTGTGGCGCGGAGATGGGACGATTGCGACTCGGAGAAGATTTGGACAATTTGCACTTGCTCTCCGCCGAACAGGCGGAATCGCGAGACGCGACGGAACGGATGAAGCGGTTTCCACCTCTCTGGGTGGAGTCTTGGGTCGACTACACGTCCAAGTACGGCGTAGCGTACAAGTTAAGTGATGGCACGATCGGCGTTTTGTTCAACGACGACACGAAAATGTCGTACATGACGAGCGACCGCGACTCGCCAATCGTGTACTCGGCGGCGAGAGACTCGAACAATTTCAATCCGCCGGTGGAGGACACCATCGTGGACCCCGCTCGGGCGCAAGAAATGGGTCGAGATTTCGGTAGAATGATAGTCAATCCCGCCGACGCGCGTCGATTCGGTCGAGACGTGGCGAAGAAGGTTATCCTCGCGGAAAATTTCCGCGAGCACCTCTCCAGCGCGTCGAGGAGCAAATCCGTCTTTCGATCCGCCGGAGGTCTTCCGCGCGCGCGAGACACGACGTCGACGACGAACGAAAACACTCCAGTGTTCCCACCGACCGTCGACGATTACGTGCTCACGTCGCGAGGCGTCCTGTGGCGTCTCTCCAACACCACCGCGCAGATGAACTTTGCCGACGGCGGAGAACTTCTCATCTCCTACGCCGAGCGTCTCGTCGTCTTCAAAGACCCTCGCGCGGGCACGAGATCCGTGCATGATTTGCACGACATCTCTCGCGCCAACGAGCCTCTGTGCGACGCTCTACAGCACGTTCGACGAACCTTTGCGCGTCGCTCCGCCGCCGCGGGTTCAAACGCCGTCGGCGTCTAGCGGGCCCGCCCGCGCGCCGCGCCCTGTTGTAACCAAAACTACGTATATATATATAGCGCGACGAGGACGACGACATGGATGATGGTTTGTTCGTTCGCACTACACCGCTCGCGTCACACTCTACTTTCTACTCAACCGCGCGTTTCTCGCCTCATCCTTGGCGTCGTACGCGTTGTCCCTCGCCTCCGCCACCGCCTGCTCTCGCGCGCGCACCTCCTTAAACGCGAACGGTATCGCCGCGATCGCCAAGCCCGCGGCGACGCCCGCGAACACCTTGGCCTGCGACGCCGCCGGTTGGACGCCCGACATTGCGCGAGGCGCGATTTGCCGACTCGCGCTTCGTCGTCGTCCTCGCGCGTCATGGCGTCGACGACGGTGACGACGCCGACGACGCCGACGATGATGTCTCTCGCGTCGCGCGTCGCCTCGCGCGCGCGTTCGTGCGCGCGCGCGTCGTGTTCGTCGTCGAAAACGACGCCGGCGGCGAAAAAGTTGCCGAGGCGTCGTCGTCGCGACGGCGTCGTCGCCGCCGCGTTCATCGCGCCGAGCGATCCGGTGGGCGTGTGGACGGGTGTCTTCGCGTGCGCGGCGTTCGGGCTGTGGGCGGAGCGACGACCGTGGGGCGCGAACGCGGGGGGCGCGCCGTTGGTGTCGTCTCTCGCGGCGTTGGCGTTGGCCAACGCCGGGGTGATGCCCACGTCGTCGGCGACGTACGACGCGATCAATGGGTTTCTATTGCCGTTGGCGGTGCCGATGCTGTTGTTCACGGCGGACGTTCGACGGGTGCTGCGAGGCTCGGCGAAATTGTTGCCGTGTTTCGTCGTCGGCGCGGCGGGGACGACGCTGGGGACGTTGGCGGCGTACGCGGCGGTGCCCATGGGGGCGCTGGGGGCGGAGGGATGGAAAATGGCGAGCGCGTTGATGGCGAGACACATCGGTGGGGCGGTGAATTTCGTCGCGGTGGCGAACGCGTTGGAGATGACGCCGAGCATCATGGCGGCGGGATTGGCGGCGGACAATTTGATGAACGCGTTGTACTTTGCGGGATTGTTCGCGTTGGCGAAAGGCGTGATGCCCAGAGAAGATGAGGGTGAGGTACAGAGCGATGGGTCGGCGATCGAGGACGACGGCGCCGCGGTCGAGGGCGAGGGCGAGGGTGAGCCGTTCAACGTGCTCAACGCGTCGTACGCGCTCGCCGTCGCCGCGAGCGTCGGATACGCGTCGAAGCTCATATCCAGTGCGTTCGGTTTACGAGGCATGGACATACCCATCATCACGCTCATCACCGTCGTCCTCGCGACGTCGCTGCCCAAACGTCTGGGCGCGCTTGCGGGGTCGGGAGAAGCGCTCGCCACTCTCGTCATGCAGGCGTTTTTCGTCGCTGTCGGCGCGTCAGGATCCATCACCCTCATGATTACCACCGCGCCGTCGCTCTTCTTCTTCTCCTGCCTCCAAGTGGCCGTGCACCTCGCCTTCCTTCTCGCCGTGGGCAAGATTTTCAGATTTGACCGCGCGTTCGCCCTCGTCGCCTCCAACGCGTGCGTGGGCGGCCCCACCACCGCCGCCGCCATGGCCTCGAGCAAGCGTTGGAAGTCACTCATCGTCCCCAGCATGCTCGTCGGCGTGCTCGGCTACACCGTGGCCACGTTTCTCGGTATAGCCTTCGGTCGAGCCGTCCTGGTTCACATGTAATCGTAGACGCGACTCGCGTATTTGCGGAGACGCCCGCTAGATATGCAACCGTCGCCGACGGGACGCGCCCCAGAGCCCCCACAACGAAGCATGTCGAGCCTCGCCGTCGCGCCCCGCGCGATCGCCACCGCTCGCGCGAACGCGTCCAACGCGCGCGCGCCCACTCGATCCAACGCCCGCGTCGTCGCGCGCGCGCGTGCGCCCATCGGCGCGTCCCCCAGGGGTCTAGGTCAAGCTCATCGCGCGCGCGGGCGCATAGTCGTCGATGCCGCCGCCGACGCCGCCGCGGACGACGCGGACGACAAGCCGCGATTCGTTCCCGCGCACGAACGCACGACGCTGTCGAAAATCTTGCCCGAACAGTTGCTCGCGGGCGGGGTGCTCCTGAAGGATGCCCCCGAGGAGTGGAGACAATCTTTTACGGGATTTTTGGGATTCGAGTTCATGGCGCTGCGCACGCGCGACATGCCGGGATTGCGCGTGTTGAACATCGATCCGCCGGTTTTTACCGTGGATGATTTTTTGTCCGCGAGCGAGTGCGATGCGTTGACGACGGCGGCCGAGGCGAGCGGCGGTTTGGCGGTCAGCGCCATCGGCGGCGCGCAAAACGAAAATATCCGCACGTCGAGAACGGTGGCGTTGAATTCGCACGGATTGGAGAACCATCCGTCGAAGAATGCGATTCTGAGCCGCGCGGAGTATTTATTGCCCGCTGTGGAGGGTCTGAGCAAGGGTGCCGACGCGTTCAGAGCGCCAAAGGCTGGCGAGGAAAAGTGGTCGTTTGAGCTTCCGCAGGTGGCGCACTACTCGGGCGGCGAGTATTTCAAGGCGCATGAGGACGCGTTCCCGATGGCCATCGCCGCGGAAAAGGGATATCAACGACGCGCGACGGTGTTGGTGTACCTGAACGACGTCGAAAAGGGTGGCGCGACTCGGTTCGAACACTTGGATATCGACGTGCAACCGAAAAAGGGCAAGGCGTTGGTCTTCTTCCCGAGCTCCGCCGCGTGCATGCCGGACGCGCGCACGCTTCACACGGCCACGGAGGCTGAGGCTGGACACGAAAAGTGGGTATCGCAGCTCTGGATCGCGTCCTCCACGCCGCCGGTGCCGACGCCGGAGGAGCTTGAAGAGCAAAACAAGAAGAAGGCGGCTGCCGCCGAGTACGCAAAGCTGCCGAGAAAGCAACGCCGCGCGATGGAGAAGGAAGCCGCCAAGGCGGCGAAGAAGGCGGGTAAAGGCGGACAAAAGGGCACGCAAGCGGCGCAAGCGGCGACGCCGGTGATCGAGAAGCAACCGGAGGTGGCGTCCACACCCGAACCGGAACCGGTCGCTCGACCCGAAGCGCAACCGGAACCCGTCGCCGAGCCGGAACCGGTCGCGCAAGCCGAACCGGAGCCTGAACCGGTCGCCGAACTCGTCGCGGAACCGGAACCGGAACCCATCGTCGAACCGACCCCGGTCGAACCCGAGCCTGAGCCCGAACAGGAGGACGAAACCGCCGCCAAGGCCGACAACCGAGGTTTCGTCACTTTCACCTTTTAATCTCCTCCGTCTCCTCGAGCTCCCGCGAGCTCGCGCGTCCACTCACTCGCGCCTCGAGAGTGACGCCGATGGATTCGATCACAATTCTTGTCGGTGCGCCGACGCACCGACCAATCAAGTATTAATGAACAAGCGTAGCCTAGCCAGTCTGCGTTTCCCAGCCCAACCACCACGAAACGGGCGCATCGTCACGTCGCGCCGCACACGCCCGCGCGGGTGACGCGACGCGCGCGAAACGCGACCGAGACGACGTGACACGCGTTCGCGCGCGCGCGACATGTCTTTCCTCGGATTCGGTAAGGTGTGCACGGTGGACGTCACGCACGATGCGGGCGATGACCAACCGATGGTGAGCGTGAAGAATGAGCAAGGCACGGCGCACGAGCGTCTTCCGCTGTTCGCCACGGGACAAACCATCAGAGGGAAGGTGCACATCGCACCGGTGCCGGGGAAAAAGGTGGAACACCGCGGCGTGCGCGTCGAGTTGATTGGGCAGATTGAGCAGTACGGAGACCGATCGACGACTGATTTCTTAGCGTTGGCGCGTGATCTCGACCCGCCGGGCGAACTCTCGTCGCCGAAGAGCATCCCGTTTGAATTTAAACACGTGGAGATGCAGTACGAGAGTTATCACGGGATCAACGTGCGGTTGCGATATTTTCTTCGGGTGACGGTGAGCCGATCGTACGCGAGCAACGTGACGCAAGAGTTTAAATACTGGGTGCGAAACCCGGTACCGTCGCTGCCGGAGATGAACAACTCGATCAGAATGGAGGTTGGGATCGAGGATTGTCTGCATATCGAGTTTGAGTACGCTAAGGCGAAGTATTCGCTTCGGGACGTTGTCGTCGGGAAGATTTACTTTCTGTTGGTTAGGATTAAAATCAAGCACATGGAGCTCGAGATTAGGCGCAGAGAGAGCACGGAGAGCGGGGCGAGCACGCACAGCGAGAGCGAGACGATAGCCAAGTACGAAGTCATGGACGGCGCGCCCGTGCGCGGGGAATCGATCCCCGTGCGATTGTTCATGTCGCCGTACGATTTGACGCCGACGTACAAAAACGTAAACAATCGATTCAGCGTCAAATATTACCTGAATCTCGTGCTCGTGGACGAGTGGGATCGCAGATACTTCAAACAACAAGAGATCGTGTTGTATCGAGCGATTTAGTGAGACGGGCCCGATATCTTAGTTCAATGCGTGTAATTTTAGTACCCAACGTGCGACGGCGAAATCATTCCAACGCTCGACATCGATTCAATCTCTGACGAACGCGACACGGATCCTTGGGATCGATTCGTAGGGCGAGCTCGTAGTCTCTGCACGCGTACGAATACTTTTCGAGCGCCTCGTACGTCCCCGCTCGTCTGAGCGCGGCTTTGAGATTCATCGGTTCCATTTCGAGCACCGTCGCGCAATCTTCGATGGACAACTCAAACAATCCCGCGCGTCGTCTCGCCTCCGCTCTGTTGTTGTGCAACGCCACGAGCGTCTCACGCGACGCTCGTCCCTGTTCGATCGCGATCGTATACATCTCCTCCGCCATCTCATTCTCCCCGTCGCGAAGAAGTTCGTTCCCTCGACTCTTCAACGCCTCGGGCGCCTCCGCCTCGCGCGCCAACGCCTTCTCCAACATGTCCGCTCGAAGTTCCATCTGCGCGTTCGCCCCACAAATCTCCAACCCGCGTCGATACACCTCCAACGCGTGTGCCTTTTCGCCCATGCGCTCGTACGCGACCGCCATGCGATGATACCCTTTCCTCCACGATGCGTTCGCCTCCAACGCGCGTCTCGCCGAATCCGCCGCCAACCGGTACTCTCCCAATTCCAAATACGTCGCGCTCAGATTCGTCAGCACCGCGACGTCGTCTCCGTACGCTTTCAACGCGCGCATGTACGCCTCCACCGCCTGCGTCCGTCGCCGTCAGTCACTCCGTCTCGACATCGCGCGCGCGCTCTCTCGCTCTCTCTCTCACCTCGGGAAATCTTTTCGCTCGAAACGCTTCGTTCCCACGCTCTTTCAGCGCGACGCGCGACGTCGTGGACGACGCCGAGGACGAGGACGCGCGCGAGATCATCGCGTCGACCGTGCGCGCGGTCGGTCGCGCTCGAAAATCACGCGTCTCGGACGCGCGCGAGAGAGAGTGCGGCGAGGACGCGAGGCTTTGGAAAAAGCGTTATGAAGGCGTTTTTTTCAAACGCGGGAACAATTTCAATGTTACGTGCGCGCGTCCTCCATGATGAGGAATTTAGGCGCGTTCGTGTCGAGAAGGTAGAGTGTGAGGAGGTAGAGGAACCCGAGAATGTTGCCCTGTTCCTTGAGACTGCTCAGCGCGGTGGCGTCTTGGAAGGATAGACGGGCGAGGACGTCTTCGCCGGTTTTTTGGTCAAACGGACGCGAGGCTTCGAAGCGAAGGCCTTGGAATTCGTTGACGCACAAACCCTGGAAGGCCCACTTGATGAGGGAACACTTGTTGAGCCACTTGAAGTAGATGGGAACGTTGTCTGGGTTGACGTAATACCCGCCGAAGACGATGAAGAGGACCATGACGGCGGGGCCCATTGCGACGGCGGCTTCGGTGCTCGGCGCGATGGAGGAGATGGCCAAGCCCATCGCCGCCGAGGAGAAGGATTCCAGGGTTAATATACCGCAGAATCTGGCAAAGTGGGCGAGCGTGGGGTGTAAACCAGTCATCGGGTACACGCACGCGCCGAAAGCGAGCGGGAAAAAGGCGCCGACGGGGAGTTCGGCGACGAGTTTGGAGGACAAGTACGGCAAGACGCCGTAGGATTCCGCCGCGCGCTCGCGGTTGACGATGACTTTTTCCTTGGTGAACGACGTCAACGTCTTCATGAGCGCGCTCATGGCGGCGTTGATGGCTGACACTTGTAACAGACCCATTCTGTCTTGAATGGCGGTCTGTGCGAGAGACATTTTCCAAAAGATGCTTCCGAAAACCACGGCGCTGTTGAGAGACGTCATGAGACGCACCTTGTTCGTCGCCCTGTCGCGCGTCACCTGACGCCAGCTTCGCCTCAAGAGGAGAGGGAACTGTCCCCAGAATCCGATGCGCTTACCCGTGATGGCCATGGCACCGCCGTCGATCGAGGTACGACGTTTGGCGCCGCCCTCGCCCTGCGCGGGGGGATCCTTGCGCATCTTTTCGACGATATCCGCGACGCGCTTCTCAGAAGCCGTCGCCGTCTCCGCAGACGTCACGTCCACACTCACGAGATCGATCAAATACTCGGCGGCGTTGACGTCGGAAGGAATGGTGTATCCAGCCGCGTCGAACCACGCGCGCGCCGATTTCATCGGACCAAAGTACGCGCACCGCCCGCCCGCGAGGAGATACAAGTCGTCGAACAACTCGACAATGGATGATCGAGGTTGATGAATCGAGCACACCACCGTCTTGTTTTGCTCTCTCGCCAATCGAGACAGCGTCTTCATGACGCGCTCAGCCTGGAACGAATCCAACCCACTCGTCGGTTCATCCGCGAAGATGACGCTCGGCGCGCCCACGAGCTGCACGCCCAACGCCAGTCGCTTCTTTTCCCCGCCGCTGATCCCTCGCGTCTTCGCGTCACCCACGCGCGTGTCCGCGCACGCCATCAGACCGAGATCGCTCAATAAACTCTCCGTCGTCGCCTTGACGTCCTTCGCGCCTCCGAGTCTCGCCGCCGTCTCCAACGTCTCCCGCACCGTGAGCTGCGAGTAAAAGACGTCCTCTTGCATGACGTACGCCTTTCGAAACCGCCGCCCATTCCTCGCGTCTCGCCCGTTCGCCGCGAGCGACCCCGTCAACCGCACGCGCTTACTCCTCGGTACCTGGCCCGCGAGCGCGTTCAACAGCGACGATTTCCCAGCCCCCGACGGTCCCATGATGGCCACCAACCGCCCAGCCTTGGCCTCGCCCGAGCACTCGCTCAACAACCGTCTCGTCACCGCCCCCGTCTTTTTATCCCGGAGCGTCATCGTGACGTCGGACCACGCGAGATCGGTGGATCCGGCGTCGCCACCGGCGGCGGCACCGCGCGCGCCGTCCCCGCGTCGTCCGCGCGCCACCGCGAGACGCACCGCGCCCAACGCGAGCAGTCCCGGAAACTTTATCATCGGCGGCGACGCCCAGAGCGCGACGCCGGCGACGAAATCCATCGCGCGTCGCGCGGACGACTTCTTTTCGCGCGAGTTCGCGCGAGTTCGCGCGTTCGAACGCGTCCCGTCGTGGCGCTCGCGCGGTCGAGCGATCGGCGCCCATCGGGCTCGACGATTTCTCATTTTTCGCGGGCGCGGGCGGTGGAAACCCTCACGACGCGCATTCGACGCGTCACACGGCGTCGGGCGCGCGCGAGCGGTCGCCATGGGTGTCTCGCGGACGAGTAAGATGCTCGCCTTTATCAATTACCGCATGCGGATCACGCTCGTCGACGGGCGACAGATCGTCGGGCGGTTCATGGCGTTTGATCGACACATGAATTTAGTCGTCGCGGACGCGGAGGAGCACCGCAAGTTGCCGCCGAAGAAGGGGATCGATGAGGATGAGCGACACGTGCGGCGAGTGCTTGGATTTGTGTTGATTCGTGGCGAGGAGGTGGTGTCGCTGACGGTGGAGGGACCGCCGCAGAGCGGGACGAAGAAGGCGCAAGTCGCGCCGGCTGGACCGGGGACGGCGGCGGGCGCGGGAAGGGGCATGCCGCCGCCGACGAGAGCGGCGCCGGCGATGCGTGGATTAGGTGGACCGGCGCCGGCGGCGATGATGCCGGGCGGTGGACCGCCTCCAGGCATGCGTCCGCCGGGTAGATAGAGAGCGGGGTCGAATGCACGCAAACTTGTACCTAGTCGAATAAATGAATACCGTAAATCGTTTTCCTCTAAAATTAAAGCCAGCTAACTAATACGCGCCCTCTTCGAGCATCTGTCGAAACAACGCCTCGTGTTTCAGACCGTTCAGGTACCACGCGCCGAACCCGAACCCGAAGGAAATCACGACGAGGGTGAAGAAGCCGAGCACCGCCGTCGCGTCTTCGATGTTACCGGCGGAGTCCTCCATCCCGTCCACGTCCAACTGCCGCATTCCGGGAACGGAGTAAATGTCCACGCGGTCCTCGACTTGCATGTCCCAGTCCGCCAAGCTCACCCCGGGCGGTTTCCTCGTGTCGTAATACTCCAATACGTCTCGCATGATCCGCTTATTGCGCACTTTACCCGCGTTCACCATCTCCACGAGCGCCAACGTCTCTTCGTGTCTGCTCAACTTCCCGTCGTCATCGAACGTGAGTCTACTCACGCCTTCGATTTTCGCGATCGGTATGCGCATCTCGCGCTCGAAGACGGCGCGTCGGAGCACGGCAAAGAGCGCTCGATACGTAAACTTTGACGTCTCCCCCACGCGATCCAAGATGTCGTACTTCTCTATGCGCAATTCTCCGAGAGGCCAATTTAAACCTAAATCATACAGCCACTTCATCTTCGCCGGCACGAATTCGACGCTCCACCGCGCGACGTAGCTGCCGGGCCCGATTTCTGCGCACGACGCGACGCTGCTCGAGGCGTCTCGCAAATCGCGTCCCTGTCGCTCGAGCCATCGCTCGCAGAGCGCGGTGTAATCGCGCGCGCCGGACGCTTCGGAGACGTCCGAGGCGTAGCGCACGCCAGCGGCGATGTCTTCGGCGTCGAGGGCGAACGGTGAGCCTCGAGACTTAATCTTTTCGATGTTCATCTTTACGACGGACGACGCGTCGGCGTGCGCGCGCGGCGTCGCGCGCGCGCGCAATGGACGATGGACGCGCGTTGCGAGGGATGGACGCGCGCGCGCCGACGCGCCGAGGGACATGGCGCGCGCGAGGCTGGGTTTGGAGAGTCGCTGGAGTGATATTACCAAAGAATCTTTTCTCGCGCGACGACGCGCGTCGGTCGTCAATCACCTCGCGGCGTCGACGATATCGCGCGTGCGTGGACGCGCGATTACTTTTTAATCTTGTTGTGAAGCTCGTTCACCGTTCGACACGCGAGGGCGGCGATGCCGCCGAGCATGCCGAGACGCACGACGGCTTTGACGCCGCTGGCGTGCAGCGTCGGCGCCGAGCCAAAGACGAGCTTGTACACGTCGCTGTCCGCCACCTTGAGCAAGATACCTCGGTTGTTGCGTTCGATCATCTTTTCGAGATTGAGCGAGACGGATTCCAACTCGGTGTTGACAAACTGAAGCTCCTTGCGCATCTCCTCGCGTTCCTCGACGTTTTGCTCGCGTTCGATGAGCAACATTTGGAGCGTCTCTTGGTACTTGGCTTCGAGGTTGGCGATGATGCGCATGTTCTCTTCCATCGATTGCTCGGCCGCGTTGATGCTCTGCGTCAAAGAATTTTGCGTGCGCTCGAATTCGGCGCGCTCAGAGTTGAGTTGATGCTCGAGAGAACGAACGCGCTCGTTGGCTTGGTACAAGTGCTCGGCGGCGGCGCGAATGGTGATCTCCGCGACGCCACCCTTGCGCTCAAGCGCAGACACCTTGGCGGATAACTCATCGCGAACGGACGACGTCTCGTGCAACGTCGCACTGAGATGCGCGATGCGCTTCTCTTGCGACGCGACTTGGCTTTCGGTTTGCGTCAACTTTACGCTCATATTCTTCACCTCGTCGCCCTTCTCGCGCGCGAGACGAGTGAAACGCTCCGCCGTGTTGGTGAGATCCCTGAGCTCAACGCGCATCTTATCGATGACTTGGTCCTTGGCCTTGATGGCGGTGAACGCGTCTTGCAACTCCTTGGACGCGTTCGCCAAATCCTTCCATCGCTGGCTAGAGACCTTTTGCGTCTCGGCGAGCTTTTCCTCGAGCGCCTTGATCTCCGCCTTGGTGGACTTGAGCTTCTTCGTCAACGTCTTGTTCGACGTGTCTTGCGCCGCGATTTCCTTTTGAAGAGAATAAATGTGCTTGCTCGCCTCCGCGGCGTCCTTCTTCGCCGCGGCTTCCGTTTGGGCGAGTTGCGCCAAGAGGGATTCAATTTCTTCGGCGCTTCGCTTTTGATCTTCAATGTGCGCCTCTTCAGAGCGTCGAACCTTGTCGAGTTCGACGTTGGCATACTCGAGTTGACGCTCGAGCGATTGAATTTGCTTGTGCGTTTGCGCTTGAAGATCGGCGAGACGCTGCGCGGAGGCGTTATTACCAGCCTCCATCTCGGCGCGCAGCGCCGCCGTCGTCGCCGCGTACTCGGAATCCTTCTCCTTGAGCTGTTGCTCGAGCGCAGCCACCTTGGCCTCCTCTTGGCGAATGGTCACCTCGGCTTGCGTGCGCGCGGCGGCGAATTCCGCGTTCAACGCCTCGGCCTCGAGAGTCGCCTTCTTGGCGCCGTGCAATCGCTCGATGAGCATCGCGTTCAATTCGCGAAGACGATCAACGTTGACGTTGGCCTCCTCGAGCTCTTCACTTCTCTTCTCCACCAAGGCGCGCATGCCGGACGCGTCGTGCAACGCGTGCTTCAAATCAGCGTTCGTGCACATGAGCGCCGACCACGCGGATTCGAGTTCGTCGTCCTTGGCTTGCAATCGGCTCTTCAAATTCTCGCACTCGGCTCGCGCGTCGAGGATGGCTTGGCGCATCTTCGTGGTGGATTCCTTCTCCGCCGCAATTTCGGATTCTAAAGCCTTGATGGAACCGTTCAACTCGGCGTTCATCACTCGCAACTTGTCGATGTTCTTTTGCAGAGACGCGGTGTCCTTACGTCCGGTGGCGATTTCCTTGGACGCCTTGTCGAGCTCCGCCTTGGCCACGGCGAGTTCGAGCGACTTGTTGTCGATGAGTTGTTGAAACTTTTTGCGTTGTTCCTCCTTCACCTCAGCCATGCGCTGGATGATGCGCGTGTTGAGTTCGCGCAAGTTGGCGATCTGCGTCTCGGAAACCTTTTCACCGGTCGCCTTGGCGCGCTCGGCGGCGGCGAGTTGAAGTTGCACCTTTTCGAGCTCTCCCGATCGTTCTCGCAACGCCTTGGCGAGAGAATCGTTCTCTGCTTGCACCGCCTTTAAGGTTTTCACCTGGGCGATGAGCACCGCGTTGAGCTCGCGAAGATTGGACACGTCGTTCTCCGCGGCGTCGAGGCGAGAGGCTTGCGCCTGCGCGGCGGCGAGTTGTTCCTTGACGTCGGCGAGCTCGATCTTCTTCTCCTTGACTTGCGCGGCGAGGTGCGCGTTGGTGGCCATGTTTTCTTCGGCAATCTTCTTCAACGTGGAGAGTTCGGCGGACAGAGTGGCTTGCTTCAAGAGCGCCTTTTCCAAGTCACCCTCGGACGCGGACGCAGCCTTTTCGAGTCGCGCGACGTCCGCGCGCGCTCGGGAGAGCTCCGCCGACTTGGCGTCGAGATTCGCCTTGAACGCGGCGCGGTCGTCCAGGGACGCCTTCTTGAGGGTTTTGATTTGCGCCATGACGACGGCGTTCAATTCCCGCAATTTGTTCACGTCGCCCTGCGTGCGCGTTTGTTCCTCTTCGACGAGTTCGAGCGCCATGCGCGCGGCGTCCAATTCAGATTCCTTGGCGGCGACGGCTTCGGCGCTCGCCGCGGCGTTCGCCTTCATCTCGGAGATTTCTTGGATGAGGACGACGTTGAGATGACGAAGCTTGTTGACGTCTTCGTCGGCGTCCACCTTGGCGCTCTCGGCCGCCTTCAGGTCCGCCGCCGTCTGAAACAATTCGCGCTCCTTGGCTTCGAGGGCACGAGAGAGGTTCAACGATTCATCCGCCTTGACGCGAAGCGTCTTGATTTGGTGTAAGAGCGTCGTGTTGAGCGCGCGCAGCGCGTCGACGTCAGCCTTGGAATTGTTCAGAGACTTAACTTCCGCCTCCGCCTTGGCCAACTCCGCCTGCGCGTCCGTCAGATCCTCAGACTTGGCGTCGATTTGCGCGCGTAACGATTCGACGTCGCTCTCGGCGGATTCGCGCAACGCCGCCAATTCGCCCATGAGCACCGCGTTCGCCTCGGTGAGCTTTTGCACCTCTATATTCGCCCGCAATCCAGCCGCCGCACGCTCCGTCGCCCCCGCCAACGCCATCTGCACTCGCTCGAGCGTCTTCCGCTTCGTCTCCATCTCCGACTCGAGCGCGTCGGCGCGTCGATCCGCCTCGGCGACGACCCCCTTCATCTCCTCTCGATCTCTCTCCCGCGCCTTGACGACATCTCTCGCCACGCTCACCTCTCGCACCAACCGCACGTTCAACGCGCGCAATCTCGCCACCTCCTCCACCGAATCCTCACTCCTCGCCGCGCTCTCCTTCTTCGCGCGCCGCGCCGCCTCGCGCAACGCCTTGGCCGCCTCCTCGGCGTCGCGCGCCGCTCGTCTCGCATCCGCCACCTCTCTCCCCATCGCCTCACCCAAGCTCTCCCGCGCGCTCTCCGCCTCCGCCGCCTTCGCCCGCGCGGTGACCAACTGTTTCAACAGCATGCTGTTCAATTCGCGCAGACGCGCGGCGTCGCGCTTCGTCGCGCTCGCCTCGCGCGTCGACACCGTCGACTTGACCCCGCTCGCGGGACGTTCCGGGGAGATGGCGGCTCGAAGCGGACTCGCGAGCGCGCGTTGTTCCAACAATAACGCATTCGCGCGAGGCGTCAGCGGCGTCGTCGCGGTCGCCCTCGCGCGGAGGTCGCGATCGAGCGTCGTCGGCGTCTTGGCGGTCGTCTTGGGTGTCGAGCTCGACATCATCTTCGGCGTCGTCGCGCCGAGCGCGTGCGCATCGTTCGCGTCCAATTCGCGTCCGAACGCGCGCGGCGTCCTCGTCGTTTCCGTCCTCGTCGACATCGGCGGCGTCGCGCGCATCGTCGTCGTCGTCACGACGCGCGGCGTCGTCCTCTGTCGTCGGCGCCGTGCTCGTTTTGAACTCAACGGACACTTTTGGTCCTTCTATGGGTATACAGTGAGACGGTCGATTTCTCGCGTCCACCCCCCATCGCGCGGACGAGTCCTGTCTCGTCGCGGTCCATCCACGGGTGTCCATCCACGGGTCCTGACTCAAGGCAAGGGACTGTACGTCCAAAAAGGTCCGTGCGTGACGTATTATCCAGAGTGTTACCCATCGCGACGGCGCGTCGACGGCGCGTCGACGGCGCGTGCGCACACGTCGACGCGCGCTCGCGGACGGACGACGCGACGCGCGGTCGTGAACGCCGAGGACGCGACTCGAACGCGCGTCCTCCGTCGGTCGGGTCGGATGGCGATCGCGCGCGCGCCCGTCGTCGGGGTCGGTGTGCGAGGAGGAGGACGACTCGCGGCGCCGACGACGCGGTCGGGACGCGATGCGTGTCGACGACGCCGACGCGTCGTCGTCGGTGGACGCGGGCGCGTCGCGTCGTCGTCGTCGACGACGATGCGCGCGTCCGCGGTTCGAGGCGATGCGCGCGAGGACGATGGGCGGGAGGCGGGGGAGACGCGCGCGCCGGCTCGAGACCTCGGACGGGGACGCGGCGGCGAACGCGAACGCGCGACGAGTCCGAGTCGGCGGCAAAAATACGCGCTCGCGCGCGGTGGACGCGCGAGTCACGGTGTGGGCGCGCGGACCGCGGGTGGTGGTCGCGGGGAGAGTGAGGGTGGGGCGGAGGTGGATCTCCGAGTGACCAAGTCGTCGCACGGGGCGTTGCAGCGACACGTCAACGCGAGCAAGGGATATCAGCGGCAGCAGGCGCGAGAGGGCGGTGGACGGCGGTACGGTGGCGCGCCCGCGGGGTCGCAGAATCGTGGGGGCGGTGGACAGACGAGCGGTGGGAGTGGGCGGTCGACGCTTCGGCCGGGGGAACGCATCGTGCGCGCGATGGAATCCATCGAGACGCCGGCGAGGGGCGAGGGCATCGAGTGGGACATCGTCGCGAGCGCGGTGAATCCCGAGGGGAGCAAATTTAAATTTAGCACATCGACGCTGAATTTCGCGATTAAAGAGCTCGGTGAGCGCGGGAGTTTTGATCGCGCGTATGCGTTGTACCTGTGGATGGCGCGGAAACGCGGTCGGTACGCGCCGAACGAGTTTACGTACGTCTCGCTTGCGGGCGCGGCGAGAACGCTCTCGGCGACGCGCACGGTGCAACAGTTGTGGCGAGGCTTTATCGAGGAAGGGAAGGACGAATTGATTTGTAACGAGGTGGCGTCGGCTGTCATCGCCGCGCTCAATCGCGTGAGCGATTGGAGCGGCGCGTACGAGGTGTTTGCAGACATGGGCAAGGCGGGCAAGGAGAGAAATCTGTACACGTACACAGCCGTGCTGACGGCGCTGCGAGACGAGGCTAAACCGGACGAAGCGTTGGCTGTGCTCAACGAGATGGCGCGCGAACCGGGCGTGCAACCGACGAGTCTCGCATTTGCGCTCACGCTGACGGCGTTCGACAACGCGCGAAGGTGGATCGAAGGAAATGCCCTCGCCAAGCGCATTAAAAAGTACGACGTACGACCGGACACGACGCTTATGCACGCCGTGATCACCATGGCGGGACGCGCGGGCGATATGGCGCACGCGAACGATGTCTTCACGGCTATGCGCAACTCGACCATGATCGTCACGACGTACACCTTTAACGCGTTGTTGGGCGGGTACGCGCGTTACGGAGATTGGGAGGGATGCACGGAGGTGTACGACGAGATGAAACGATCGAGACTTCAACCGGATTCGTACACATTCACGCAGCTCATCTCTGCGGCTGAGCGAAGCGGAGAATACGTCGCCGCCGATGGCGTGTGGGCGGAGATGCTCAGAGCGCGCATCATTCCGCACACCGTCATGTGCGGCGCCTACATTCACTGTCTCGGTTGCCAAGGTCGAGATCTCGAAGCCGAAGCGGTGATGGAGAAGATGCGTGACTTTTGGGATGTCCCGCGCAACGCCGCTGTGTACAACGCGCTCATCGGTGCGCACATTCGAAGCGGTGAAGTGACGAGAGCGCTCGGCGTGCTCGACGACATGCAACGCATCGACGGACTCATGCCCACCGAGATTACGTTCGCCGTTCTCATACGCGCGTGCCAAGAGAGCGCGCTGCACAAACGCGCCGAAGGTCTCGAGGGTATGCGTGACTCTCTGGCAAACGCAGGTCAATTAGTTCAGGATCTTTCTGGCGCCGCGCCTTGAATGTTGTAAAGATACAATTCATCATTCGCTACTCGACGCGCGGCGTCTCGCGCGCGACGTCATCGCTCAAGCACGCCAGCGCCGCGACTCGCGTCTTGAGCGCGCTCAGCGTTTGTTCCAACATTTCGAGTTTTTCATCGTCGTCGCTCGTGGACGTCGCGTTCGACGCTGCGCGGCGAGACGCGCGCATCGACTCGCGCGCGTCCGCCGCCGCCGCGCATCTGTGCCTCGCCGACGCGGTGAGTTTCAAATAATGTAATTCCGAGATGAGTCTGTCGGCGTGCGGCGCGGACAACGGGTTTCGAAGCGCGCATTTCAACGCGATGAGCGCCGCTCGTCCGTTCGGATAAAACTGTTCGTATTCAAAATCATACTCTGGCGTCTCCGGCGCTCGGTCCTCGGCGCTCTCGGTGATGAACACGGTTCGTCGCGCGCGCGATTCGTCGTCGTCGTCGTCATCGTCGACCGAGTCGATCGACGTCTCCGCCCGCTCAAAGAGCGGCAGAAATTTATTCGGAATGCGACGCATCGCGCGCGCCACGAGCTCGTCGTGCGCCGGCGTCCTATTTTTAGTCATGGCTTTGAGATATCTTACAATCAATGCGCACGTCGTCGCTGCGGCTCGGATTAGTTTTCTTTACCCTTGCCTGATTTCGCCGCACCGCGACGTTTTGACGCCGCCTCCGCGAGCGCGTTCGGTTCGTCGGGACGGGTGTTGTCCTGCTTATCCTTCAGCGCCGGCACGGTGCGGGTGACGGTTGAATTACCGTCGACAAACTTGGTGCGGAAAATGACATTCGCGTTGTTGAACATGCCCTCCTTCAACGACACGACGAGGAACTGGGAGAATGGGAAGTGTTGCTTGATCATTCTGCCGATGTTTTGCGTGTGCGAAAGATCAAGCGCGGCGTCGACCTCGTCCAAAATGTAAATTGGCGCCGGTTTGAAGAGCAAAAGGGCGAGAATCAACGACAGCGCCAAGAGCGAGCGTTGACCACCCGAGAGCTCGGTGAGCGACTCCTTCCAAACTTCACCGAACGCAACCTTCACCTCTAAACCATCCATGACGGTGCCACCTTCCGGGGGCTCGAGTTTGGCGGACGTACCCGGAAGCAAGGTGGAGAAGATGGACCCAAAGTCTTTGGTGACCTTTTCCCACGTCAACTGCAACGCCTCGCGCTTCTTTTCATCCAACTCGGTGATCACCTTTTGAATCTTCGATCTATCGTTCAACACGATGCGTCGCTTCTCTTGCAAGTCCTTGAATTCAGACTCAGCCTTGTCGAACATCGCGATGACCTTTTTGTTGACGCGCTTACCGAGCGTCGCTTGCGCCTCTTCGCAGTCGGCGAGTTCGGCTTGCGCTTGCGACGGAGAACGCTTCTTGAAATCGTAATCACCTCCCGCTTGGCCGAACAGAGCCATCTCACTGGAGATCCACTGATGTTCCTTGTGAAGATATTCGACGTGCGTTTTCGCGTCTTCCGCCTCCTTTTCGAGACGCGCGATTTTATGCTCGAGCTTCTTCATCTCGACGCCTTGGTCCATAGCGACGTTTTCGAGTTTCGACTTGCGCTTCAAGAGGTTGGAGATTTCCTTATCGCACTCGGCGACGCGCGCGCGTCGTTCATCGAGTTCCGCCGCGACGACGTCGTACGCCTTTTGCTTTTCGGCGACGTCCTTCTCCATCGAATCAGCCTCGACTTGCAATTCGGCGATGGAGGCGTCAGACGCGGAGATTTGCTCGTCGAGCGCGGCGCGCTCCGCCATGGCGGCTTCCTTCTCGACGCGAGCGTTCGTGACGAACTCCTCCTTCTCTTTGATTTGCGCGCGAGCTTTGGTGACAGCCTCTTTCGCCTGCTTCAATGCTTTCTCTGCTTCCTTCAACCGCGAATCTCGTTCCTTTTCAAAGTTTTTAATCTCTTGTTCGAGCGCCTTGGCTGTCTTTTCAGCCTCAACCTTCTTCATCTTTGCGTCTTCGGTCGTCTTGTTCGCGTCGGCGAGCTCTTGCTCGAACTTGGCCACCTTTTCGGCGAGTTGGTGCACTTCGGACCCACTGACCCGCTCCTTCAAGAGCCCGAGCGCGTGCTCGTGTCGATCCAAGTCGTCCTCCAATTTCTGCGCCTCCTTCGCCTCCTTCATCGCTGCCTTGGCGGTCTCCATCGCCGCCTTGGCGCGAGACTTGGCCTGGGTGAGCGCGTCCTCAGCCTTGTACAGAGCGCTGAGTTTCGTGAGAACCGATCCACCCTGAGATCTCGAACCGCCACTGATGACGCCGTCCGGGTTGAACAAGTCGCCTTCGACGGTGACGCACTTGAGCATGACGTCGCGGTTGTACGCGACAGCTTTCGCGGTGGATTGGTTCTTGCACACGAACGCTTTACCGAACACGTACTTCATCACGTTTTGAACGTCATCGTCGCACGTGACGAGACTGAGCGCGATCGATGCCTCGCCGTTGCTCACATTCTTAGCCGCAGCGATTTGGTGATCCGACGCGGTTTGGCTCTTTATCTTGTTCAACGGAATGATGGTGACGCGCTTCTTCAGTTGCCCCTTGGCCAACAGCGCCTTACCAGTGACTTCCGTGTCGACGACGACTTGGTGAAGCTTGCCGCCGGCGATGACCTCGAGTGCGGTCGTGGTGGCTGGATCCTTCACGTGCATGAGCTTGGCGACGACGCCCTTGACGCGGCTGCGGTCAAACTTGGCCTCGGGATCGCGGAACTGGAAATCACACGCGCTGAGCGTGGCGTTCAGAACGTCAACCTCTTGTTGTAAATCTTGCACTTCGGCGTTCGCCTTGTCCGCGGCGGCTTCGAGTTCCTTCGCCTTTTCGCTGGTGCAACCTCCGAAATTGGCGAGGTTGGCGCGCGCGGCATCCACGGCGGATTCGGCTGTTTGAAGTTCCTTGGTGAGCTTATCGCCCTCCTTTTCTTTCGTGCTCAGCGTCTTCTTCGCGGTGGTGAGTTCCTTCTCGACGTGCTTAATCTTCAACGCGGCGGATTTCACCTCGGCATCGCACGTGGACTGCGCCGCGACGGCGTCGGCGAGTTGCGCCTGCAACGATTTGTCGGCACCCGTGCCCTTGCCAGATTGCACGCCTTGCAACGTGCGCTCAGCCATGTCCGCGGCGGCCACCTTTTCGGCCAGAGACGCGGCTTCGTCCGCCGCCTCCGCCTCGAGCGCGGCCACCTTTTCCGCGCGCTTGGCCTCGGCGGCTTCCATCTCGTCTGCCACCTTGAGCAACTTGGCCTTGGCCTTTTGCTCGCCCTTGACTTCGTTCTTTTTATTCGTCAACGCGGTGTTTTCCTTGATCAACTCCTTGGACAACGCGTCGGTACGAGCGACCAAATCTTTCATCTCACCGCCCATGCGCTCCTCCTTTTCCGCTTGCAAACGCTGCGTGTGAAGCTCGAGCTCCGTCGCCTCGCGGTTGGCGTCTTCGACGGCGCTTCGACAATCCTCGATTTGTTCTTCGATGCTCAACGTCCCCGCGTTCGCCTCCTCCACCGCCTCTTGCGCTTTGACGAAATCATACGCGATACAAAATCGACGCAATCGCTCGAGATTATCGTTCGCCGCCGCCCACTTCATGTAATCGCCTCGCTCCTTGCGCAGCTTTTCAATCGTCGGTAAAATTTCCTCCTCGAGCAACCGATCAATCTCATCAACCTTGGTCTGCTTCTTATCCAGCGTCTTCAGCGCCCCTTCCTTTTTATTCTCATACATCCGCGTCCCCGCCGCTTCCTCGAGCATGCCCAAAATCTCCGGAGGCTTCATATTCAACACCTTGGTGATGCGTCCCTGCATGATCAAAAAGTGCGGATTGTTGACGTTTAACTGCACCGAGTGAAACAAATTCTGCACTCGCGTCGGCTGCGCCGTCGCACCGTTGATCATGTACTTATTCTTCCCACCGATCACGATCTGTCTCGTCACCGTGATTCGATCGCAGTGTTCGTACCCGACCGGCGAACGGCTTCGATCCTCGTTATTAAACGTGACGCTCACGCTCGCCTTGGTGACGCCCGCCTGTCCCTGCTTGTACACGAGCTCTTGCAAACTCGCCGCACGAACCTACGACACGCGCGAACGTACGATTCGTCAGTCATCACACATCACGCACGACCCGCGTCCGTTCGCGCGTCGCGTCGCGTCCCATCGCGACCGACGCGCGCGCTCGAGAGACGCGCGCGCCGACTCTTTCCCCTCGAGAGACGCGCGCCCGTCTCGTGCATTCATTCATCGTCCCCACCGTCTCGCGAGAGACGCCGCCACCACCACCGCGACGAAACGAACGAACGAAAGCGAGTGTCGCGTCGTCCATCGCGCGTACGCACGTGCGTGAGGTTTGAGATGCCGAGCACGAAACAAATGGAATCCAAAATGTTTGACTTGCCCGACCCGTTGAGCCCGGTGATGGCGTTGAATAACGGATCGAATCCCGGGACGACGGTGCGCTTGGCGTAGGATTTAAACCCATCGATGCACACTTCTTCGATGTACATCGCGGCGGACGGTCGTCGTCGTCGACCGTCGCGCGCGAACGACGCGATGTGTGGGACTTTGTAACGGCTTTTTCTCGTTTTGGTGTTTTTTTGACTGGATAGGGATACCGCGAGACCGCGACGCGACGGGCGATGGCGCGCGCGCCTCGGCGGGTTGGGGGCGTCTCGAAACGGCGCGAGACGACGAAGACGACGTCACCGCGCGTCGGCGCGTGCGCTCGTAACGCGTTACGTCTAGAAAATGTATTGTTCATAAAGGACATGGTGGGTGCTTTAATTCCACGGCGCGACGCCGTGCGCGATGAATGAGCGCGCCGGGACGACGACGGCACCGTCTGGTCGCTCGAAGCGGGCGAGTCGCGCGGCGTAGTTTTCTTTAAAGGCGTTCCATAACGCCTCGTCCGCGGCGAGGGCTTCGCCGTACGGACCCACTTTGGCGACGTCGACGGCGGTGGCCATGTCCTTGAAACGAAACTCGCCGTCCTCGACGTGGGCGTCGGGATTGATGAATCCGGCGGCGACGAGACAGTCTTCTAATTTCGCGACGCCGCCGGCGTCGGTGGTGGACCAGCTCATGGGCTTACCGGCGACGTCGACCCACTCCGCGCGACCGACGTCTCGAAGCGCCTCGCAGAGATGATAAATAGTTTGGTTGGATTCTGCGGTCGCGGGCGACCACACGGCGGCGGTGAAGTGACCACCGGGTTGGAGCGACGCAAGCACCGCGCGCATCGCCGCCGTGGGATCGGGCATGAACTGTAATCCCTGTTGACAGTACGCGCGATGAAACGCGCGAGACGGGAGTGTCATCGACGCGCACGCGTCTTCTTCGACGTACGAAATCGTCGCCGCGTCCGCGTCCACGGGTTTCGATCTCGCGCGGTTCAACATACCGGGCGAATTATCGAGCGCCGTCACCTTCCCCTGCGTTCGACAAAGCGTCAGTCATCAGTCATTCGTCGTCCGTCGCTCGCCGACCAACCGCCGCGCCCAGACCCCCCCCCTTCCCTCTCCCTCACACGCACGACGCGCGCGCGCGACGCACCGTCGAACCGACCGCGCGCGCGATCTCGCGCGCGACGACCCCGGTCCCCGTCGCCACGTCGAGCACGCGGTCCCCCGCGACCGGCCGAGACGTCCCAAACATCGCTTCCGTCCACGGCTGAAAGATTCCATCCACCAAGACGTCGTCGTAATATCGCGCCTGCGCGTCGGCGAATTCAAACGTCGCGGAGGACATGACGCGGGTGACGTCTCGCGCGCGCGCGCTCACGATCAACGCGGGCGAGGAACGCAGACTTCGAAGGAGCGCCGCCATGAAGTGAGGGGCTGGGAATAAAATTTCACTTTTTCGTCTCGACGCGGGACGGGACTGGACGGGCGACTACTCCTCGAGCGGCGGTCGAGTCAAGAGCCAGAGCGTCGGACCGATGACTGGAAGCGAGGCAAAGGCGAACGCGTTCGCCGGATCGACGTTTCTTCGAGTCATGTCTTCGGCGATCGCGGTGCCAACGCAGAGACTGAGGACGACCAAGTCGCACGTGGAGACGCACGCGAGCATGCTCTGGTCCTTGAAGAGGGACGCGAACGCGGCGAGCGTGTCGGCGTTGAGGTTCGAGAACCCGTAAAACGCGAGAAAGACGGCGAAACCGGCGAGGAAGATGGCGTTGATTTTGCTCTCCCAGATGTTTCGAGTGACGAAGCCCAATTCCGAACGCGCCGTCGGCGCCGTTCGAGGCTCTCGCAAGACCAAATACGGTCCGAGAGCAAAAAATCCGAGCGCAAAGCTCGCGCCCACGCACAGCGCCGCCGGAATCTTTTGATTCTTCGCGCCGGGCATGAGCAAGCACGCGTACGTCGCCGGTACGATGCCTAAAGAATTAAATAACGCCTCGAACAACGGATTCGCCGCGCCGCTAAACGGCGCGCCGACGATGGTTTTCACCAACTCCAAATCGAACGCCGACGTCCCCGAGGGGGCGCCGAACGTAGCGAACGAGCCGAGCGATACCCACGCCGCCGCGATGGCGAGTCTCGTGGGATCCTTGTACCACACGAAGGGTTCGGCGTCGACGTCGTCCTCCGTCGACGCCGCGCGCGTCGCCGCCGCGCGCTCGCCGCGACGCGCGCGGCGTCCCATCGTCATCGACGACGTCGACGCGACGACGACGAGGTCGAACGCGTCGACGCGACGCACGAAGCGCGGTGACACCGCCGCGCGCGAGACGACACGCGACCGAGACGCGACGACCGAGACGCGACCGCCGGCGGACGACGTCATGCGCACGGAATGGACGCCGGCGACGCGCGACGCCATCCTCTCACGCGGGCGAACGCCGCGATGGACCGAGCGATGCGCTCGCGTTCGTCCGCGCTCGACGCTCGCGCGGCGTCGACGTGTCGCTGCGACCGCGCGCGACGACGTCTCGCGCATTCCCCGCACCCATCACCTCATTACCCCACCGCGCCATCGCGACGCCGACCGACGCGCGCGCTCGCGGGGTCGCGCGAACGTTCGTCTCGAGCGCGCGCGCGCGCTCTCGCTGCGCGCGCACCCCTCGCGCGCGCGTCCGAGCCGTCGTCGCGCGGTTCGAGAGATTGCCGTTGAGATTCCCACGCGCGTTTGACGACGCGTCGCCATGCCGTCGCCGGCGATGCAGATCGTCACCTTTGACGGTGAGTACGTGAACGAGAACGTTCGCGCGTGTCTCCCTTCGAACAGCGCGTCGTGGGAGTCGAGGTACCAAATCGTCGCCATCATGGGACCGCAGAGCTCGGGCAAGTCGACGCTGCTCAACCACGCCTTCGGGACGACGTTCGTGGAGATGGACGACAGTCTCGGACGGTCTCAGACGACGCAGGGTGTGTGGTTGTCTCGAGCGGAGACGTGCGAGACGCCGACGCTGGTGATGGACCTCGAGGGGACGGATGGAAGAGAACGCGGGGAGGAGGACACGGCGTTCGAAAAGCAGACGGCGCTCTTCGCCATGGCAAGCGCTGACGTATTGTTGGTGAACATATGGTGTAACGATATCGGACGCGAGCAGGCGAGCGGGAAACCGTTGTTGAGGACGATTTTTGAGGTGAATTTAAAGGTTTTTTCGCCGGAGAAGAAGATTGTCTTGTTGTTTGTCATTCGCGACAGGTCGAAGACCCCGTTCGAGCGACTGGTGGAAAATTTGCGAGCGGACGTGGAGGCCATCTGGCGAGGCATCACGAAACCGGAGAGGTACGCGAACAGTGAGATTACGGATTTGTTTGAGTTGAAGTTCACGTCTCTGCCGCACTACGAACACGAACACGAATTGTTCGTCGCCGAGGCGAAGGCTTTGCGCAACCGTTTCGACGCGCCTCGATCGAACGAGGACAGTTTGCGCGTCGAGCAAGCGGCGGTACCGATCTCAGGTTTGGGCGTGTCCCTTCGAGAAGTGTGGTTCACGGTCAAGGCGAATAAGGATTTGGATTTACCCGCACACAAGATCATGGTGGCCACCGTGCGATGCGAAGAAATCGCCGACGCCGCGCACGCGCGACTCGCGGAGGACGAGGAGTTGACGACCCTGCTCGCCGAGGCCGGGCAAGGGAAAGTGTCGCACCTGTCGTCAAGACTCGAAAAGTTGACGAACACCGCGGTGACGCCGTACGATGACGAGGCGAAATACTTTGTCAAGGATGTTCGCGAGGCGAAACGCGCAGATTTGAAGGCGCGCGTCGTCAAGACTCTCGGCGAAGTCACGGCGTTACACCTGGACCACGTCCGCGCCGATATCGTCGTGTCGCTCGTGCACGAAGTGAATTCGACCCTGGGTGACGCGTCGGCGGCGTACGCGCTGGGTAAGAAGAAGGGTGGCAACAAGACTGGATTCACTGAGTTCGTCAAGGGCAAATTTTCCGAACTCGACGCGGCGTGGGAGAGCAGACTCGACGAGGCGCTTCCGACGGACGATCTCTCCTGGGCCGAGTTCGTCATCGCTCAAACGAAAGAGTTTCAAAAGCAAACCGATCAAGCGGTCGACGCTCTTCGAAAGGAGCGAATGAACCTCACGATTCACGCGTGCGAACGCGCCATGGAACGCGCCGTCGGTTCTCAAGCCATCGGGTTGTTGGAAGAGGCTCCGCGCGACATGTGGCACAGAATGCGCGACATGCGTACGGCTGCGGTTGAGAAGTGGGACAAGGAAGTCACCGAAACTGTCGATGAGTTTGATCCAAATGCGGAAGAGCTCGAACACTTCCACGACAATATGCGTAATAGAATCACGGAGGTGGTGGAGGCCAAGTCGCGAGACGCCTCGGCGGCCGCGTTAGCGCACATGAAGCAGGCTTTTGCTCGCGTTTTTTCGAAGGATTCGAAAGGTTTGCCTAGAATTTGGCGTCCGTTGGATGACGTGGCCGCCATCAATAGAAAGGCGCAGCGCGAGGCGTTGCGCGTGCTAGCGCTCCTCGCCGTCTCGCGCTTGGACGACGACGTAGATAAGAAAACCGATGACGCCCGCATGAAGGCGATCGAAACCGCCCTTTACGGATTGATCCCCGCGGAAGTACAGGCGACGGAAGCCGCGGATGAGGCGAACGAGGAGCCCAAGGCGAAAGAGGACGTTCCCGCGGCGTTCCCGACGGAGTGGGAAGACGCCGCCCACGACGCCGTCATGTTGAGCCCGGCTGAGTGCCGCACGGTGTGGCTCCAGTTCGAGTCGGACACACTGTACGCCGTCTCTCAAGCGATGGCGGCGAAGGAAGCCGCTCGCCGCGCGCTCACAGGTGGTGCACCGATCTGGATGATTGTGTTGCTCATCGTATTGGGCATGAACGAAATCAAGTGGCTTCTGACGCACCCGCTCACGTTGTTCATCCTCGTCGCCGTCGGTCTCTACGCGCGCGCCATTTACAATCAGCTGGACGTCGCGTCCGCCATGCAGCTCGGGCTAGTCCCGGGACTCACCGTCCTCGGCACGAAAATCGTTCCCATCGGTTTGAGCATACTGAAAAAACTCGCCGACGAGGGCGCGGCGTCGTGGTCCCCGGACCCCACGCCCGTGCCCGCGGCGCCGGTACCGACGCCGGGGACGATGTCTCACGCAGGCAGGGATCCAAACGCACCGCGTCAGGGCTCAGACATCACCGCCGACGGTATGCGTCAGCGAACCACCGCCGGCGCGCGGTGACGCGTTGGCTGGCGTCTCGCGCCGTCCGCCCGCCTCCGCGCGTCGCGTCGCATCGCGTCGCGTCGCGTCGCATCGCGCGTCTCAGGGTACGTTTGCGTGTCATATTTCACATGTTCTATCTTTCAATCTTCCTCACTCGTCCTCGATCGCGTCGCTCTCGCGCCGCCGTCCTCCGCGCGTTCGGGCTCGCCCTCGACCTCGCGTCCCGAGATCACCCACCGTCCCTCCCCGCGGTCCCACGCGTCGCCTCCCGCGCGCCGCCTCGACGCGCGACTCACGTCTCCTCCTCCGCAGACGATCCGAGGCTCGCGACCCACGCGAACGCGGGATCACCGATCATCCAAAACAGCCCGAACACGGCGACGCCGCCCCACCGCGCGGCCCCTCTCGCGTGTCGCATCGACGGCATCGTGTCCACGTACGTCGCCGCCCACTGCGAGCGAGGGATGACTTGTTTCGCGATCTCTCTGAGCATGCTTCTCGAGACGTGCGCGCGCGGTGTGACGTCGACGGGGCGCGATCGTGTGCGGCGTCCCCACGCGCTCGAGAGGATATGTCCCGAGCTCGAATGCGCGAGAGAGAAAAGAAACGCGGACACAGTCGATCGAGGCGCGCGTTCGAGGCGAGAGACGAGTGAAAGTGAAAGTAAGACGCGTGCGTGAGAAGCTGTCGTCATCGACGAACGACGAGACGTCGGTGTGATTTCTACAATGTACACGCGAGGCGCCGCGGCGGTTCGGCGCCGAACCGACGCCGGGGGCGCCGCGAACTGGGACGCGAGCGACGTCGCGTCACGAGGACGGACGCGCGCGCGCGGCGTCGTAGGTGACGAATGGACCGCTCGATGCGTTCGAATCGTCGCGGATTTCGCAATACAGATCGGCGGCGTCGGCTCGAATGGCGACGACCATGTCGGCGCTCGCCTTGAGAAAGAGCGCGCCGCCGAAGACGAGCGCCGCGGACACCTCGCCGACCAGCGCCAACAACACGATGGAGACGACGCAGACGCAGAGAAAGACGGCAATCTTGATCGAGAGCGTCGTGTGCTTCGTTTGCCAGTGGATGGTCATCGGAGCGCACGAGCCGATCGGGCCGAGCGTGCATTCGCGAGTGCCGCTGGGATAGTCACCGGGCGCGGACGTCGACGCGGGCGGCGCGCGCTCGAGATCATCGGGCGCGGACGTCATCGGTGACGTATCGTCGCAAACGCCACCGCGTCGACGAACGTCCGCGGCGTCGTCCGCGACTCGACGCGACTCTGACCGTGAACGACGTCGCGGGTGTTGCGTTGTGACGCAAGCGACGGGACGGCGGGCGTTCGAGAGTCGACGCAAGGACGAGGCGCGCGAGGTGACGTAACGTTCTACGATGACTAGACTTATTTTAAAAGATTTGCCTTCGTGCATGCGTCGCGCTCGTGTTGTTGAACACACGTTGTTATATCAGCTTCCCGAGAAGAAGTAAAGGGAGTTTGCGGCGGCCGTGGCGATGATGTCCTCCTTGGGATGCCACGCCATGTGAAGGATTTTGCTCGCGCGGAAATCAGCCGAAGGAAGACTGAAGAGCTCGTTGATGCTGCCGGCACCGGCGACGCCGCCGTAGTGTCCGTTTCCTCGAGTCTTTGGTCCCAGCCTGCCGCGCGGATCCTTGCTGACTTCAAACTGTCCTCCCGATTCGCCCTCGTCGTTGATTGCGGTGTTGAAGCTCTTGAAAATGTTTCCGTACGAGCCAGTGGCGATTTGAGAGCCGTCGTGGTTGATGCAACATTGGAATTTGTCGAAAATGGAGTCATTCTCGTACAAGTCGCACAACTTGGGACGGAGACTCTCTCGAATGTTGACAACCGCCACGGGTGCCTTATCCATGTTCAAATCCCACAACTTCATGGTGAGGTAGTCTCTCGCGAGAAGGTATCGACCGTCTCGACTAAATTTGATATCGCTGATGCTGGCTATGATTTCGGAAAAGAAACTTTTATTCTCCACTGGCTCTGGAAGCTCAAACAACTTGCAATGCGTGTCGCACACAGCGTTTTGGCGTAAATCTGTCAGACGAATCGTCCCCTTACTCGACGAATACGCCAAATAGTTGCAATGTTTCGGATGAAATTCAGCGCACGTGATGACTTCGCTCAAATCTTCCATGTTGATCGGCTTGATGTCCACAATGTTGAAACTCTGCTGGTTGCTCTCGAGGTGCCACAAGTTGATTCGCAAATCATCCGCGCTGATGAACGTTTCCCCGTCGCTATTCACGCTCAGAGAGTTGATGTGATAAGCGTGCGCGTTGGCGTACGTGCGCCGATTGCGCGCCGAGAACACGCTCTCTCCCCGCACGACTGATGGAATCTTCAAAGACCCCGCCGGGAGCGACGCGCTCGCCCCGCTCGCGTGCGACGGCGCCCCGTTCATTCGTCTAAATCCAATTCTATCTTTATCCCTATCGGTATTGAAACCACTCACACACTCCAAGTGTTTCTCGTACACCTTCCAGAGCTTGATTGTCTTATCGTTAGTGCACAACAAGAAATTTGCGTCGTTCGCCCCTTGGTGGCACCACTTGAGTGTATTAATCTTTTCTTCAATCTCCAACGACTTGAGATAATCAAACTCCGGTTCGTGCGATTGGAATTCCGTCAGATATCGGTACTCCACGGACTCTTTCCGTCCACTAAACGCCGCGCCTTTACCTCCAAACTCGGCGTCGTCCCCGTCGCACGCCATTCCGCTCTCGTCGAACCTCGACCTGAGTTCCTCCATCGCGCTCTTACTCCGATGAATCCGCTCGAACAACACCACACGTCCTCCTCGATCGCCCGTCGCCAATTTCTCCCCGTCCGCGTCGAATTCCACCGCAGAGATAATATCCGCGTCTTGCACCTCCTCGCCCGGCGCCCGCTCGCCGAAAACCTGGGAGAAGTCCCATCCCAACTGCGTCGCCGACGTCATCGTCCTCGCTCCGAACGCACGCGCGCCACCCGAGGGCGTCTTCTCGACCCACGCGTCCGTCCCACGCGCGTCTCACGCCGTACGCGCGCGCCGCACGCGTCCTCGTTGCCACCGAGCCGCCGCCGCCGTTCGTCTCGGCCCGTCACCGATCCGCGCCCGGACGCGCGCGCGCGACGACGAGACGACGAATGCGCGAGCGCGATCGACGCTCGCGCGCGTTTTCTCACGCGTTGACGCGTCTCGGTCCGCTCAACGGCCGATCGCGCGCGCGAGGGCGCGAGTGGCGTCGGGGCGGGCGGAGGGCTTTCGAGGGCGCTCGACGACGACGCGCGAGAGAGAGCGGATGGATTGTTTAAAGTGGTGTTACAGCGACAATCAGAGCACGCGGGTGGCCTGGGTGGGAATCCTGTAGAAGATGTTCACCGGAGCGAGCGGGCGAGGGTCGAAGACGGCGGCTTTGTTGTCGAAGAGCTCGCCCTTAGCTTTGGATTCCACCTTGGCGCCGGCGTCGTGCGCCTCGGCGGCGGCTTCGGCGGCGGCGCGGCGGACGCGCTTTTCTTCCTCGATGGCGGCGGTGGCGGCGTCGGGAAGGATGGCTGGATGTCTGAAGGCGAAGAGCATGGCGAACGAGACGCCCCATTTGATGGCGATGGGGGAGAAGATGGTGAAGAAGGTTTTCAAGAAGACGCCGATGATGATGTGCGTGGTGAAACGAACGACGGCGTCAATGAAAATGAAAGCCCAGGCGAGGAGAATGAGACCGATGACGACGAGGGCGGTGACTCGAGGTTCGTCCCAATCTAAGATGCTGACGATGCGCTCAAGGATGCCCGCGGCGTCGTCGAGGACGACTTGAGCGTCGGTGATCATCTTCGTAATTTCATCCATTTGGCGCTGCAACGCCGCGAGGGGGTTGAGTTTCTCAAATGAAAACACCTCGCGAGGCTTGGCTGCCTCGGACTTCTCGGCCTCGATTCTCGCCTCTTCTTTTTGCGCTGCCTCGCGACGTTTCTCTTCCTCGGCGGCTGCTTTTTTCGCCTCTTGGAGCTTCTTCTTTGCCTCCGCCTCGCTCGCGCGTTTGCGCTCGAGTTCCTCCTCGGAATCCGGGGCGAACGCGAGACCGACGGTGAGCCAATCGTCCGGCACGCACCGATCGAGCGTGCGCTGATACCGCGAGGGAAAGCGCATAAGGGATTGAAGTGCGATGCCCAGGAAGAACATCGGGAAAAACATGTGCGGATGATGAATGACGTACACCATGACGAGCTGCGTGAACATCGTCACCGGTATGGATTCCCAACTCAGCGCGTACGAGAATCCATCGCCCACGGACGTCAGGTTGGTCACCACGCGCTCCATACGAGCGATGGAGCTCTTGATGCTCTTGATGCTCGCCTCGTTTCTAGAAAAGTCGAGTAATTCTTTCGACACCGCCTCGGGAATGGACGGGTTGGAGTTGTACAATCGACGCATCATCATCATCGAGTGAGCCTTGAGCATTCGTCGTTTTTCCAAGTCAGACAACGGTTGAATGTACCACTTATCCGGCAAGACCGGTTCCATACAGCGGCTGGCGTACGATGTGATCGATTTGTGCATGAAGGTGAACGAACATCGGAGCGTGCCATTAGTGACAACGACGCCACTGCTGTTCACCGTCTTGAGCGGAAAATCATCCTCGTAACGCAGCGCATCGTCTAATCCAGAGAGCACGCACCGTATCTTACCGATCAGCGCGCCTGTCTTCAGATTGAACACCCCGACCGTCACCGGATCGTTCGGTTCTATCACTGGATATCGCAGACGCAGATTCCAGCTGGGATTACTCTCTCCGATTCTGTCCGGTAATCTCGACCAATACGGTCCCGTCTTCACCATCACGAACGTCGATGGGGACCCCTCTAAATCGTTCGCCTCGAGCACGTCGACGTTCACTCTTCCGATAGATTTGCTCGTGTTGCCTCCGTGCAAGTGTTCAAAGTACTCCTCGTCGAGATACGCCCGAATTTCGACGTCGCCGTACGGCGTGCCGTGCGCGTCGCAACTCTTTCCTTCGAGATCCACGAGCGTGTACCATTGCGCGTCTGGAGACTTTTTTATGCCGGTGTGTACCGGAAGCTCGCACACGGGGATTCGTAAGACACCGATTAAATCATCGTAACTCGTCGCGCCGTCGTAATCGTACACGCGTAACACCAAATCCGACTTGTAGGGCTTCGCGGTGATGAAATTGAACGTGCTGTTCCACTCCGGATCCGTCGCGTCATCAATGTAATGCGTGCGATGCTTCTCCTCTGTCCCGTCCGGCTGCACGACGGCGACCTCGACGTACGGATCACTTCCATCGTCGTCGTCGAGGTTGATGATGTTCCGACCGCATTTGACCTCGACGCGCAAGAGGGCCGACACCGGATCGCAAAAGTGGTTGACGAGTTGTTGCGCCGACGGATCGGGTTTTCGCAGCAACGGCACGCCGGCTATGCGGTAATCTGCGTCGTGACGATTACCCAGCCAGTACTCAATCTCGACCGTGCCCGTGATTTGTCGCTCACCCTCCCAAAACATGAGCTTCTCCTTCAAGTGATTCATGTCGAAAAAGTCTGGTTGTTGATCCGCCGGCAAGTTTTGCAAATTGAGCGTGACTCGCGTCTTCTTCGTGCTGTACACGCGAGTGCCGGTGAGATCGATCTTCGCATAGCCGATGAAATCGTGCAGCGCGACGTCGCGGTCGAAGACGTGAAACTCGACCAAATCCGTCTCGTCGAGCTTCGTCTTATTCGGAGGTACTCTAAACGTAAACACTTCGTCCCACTCTGGATTCAACGTCTTCCAAATCGTCTTCGACGTGGACTCGAGTCCGCGATATCGAACCGACGCGAAAGGATCTGATGTTCCTCCGTTATCCATCGCGATCACGTCGTTCGCCTTGATCAACCGCACGAACAACGCCCTCGACACCTCGTCCTCGACGTCTATGGTCGGCATCTTCGGCGTCGGTCTCGGCTTCGCCCCGAGCTTCCCCGCCTCCGCGACGAACGATTGAAACTTCTCCTCGAGCGTCTCCTTGTACTCTTGCATCTGATGTTGCGCGTACTCGATGATGTTTTTCGACTGTCGCTTCGCCTTCTTCTTTCGCGACAGTCCCGGTCCCATCGCCACCTTCTCCTCCGGGTTCGGCACGTTTAAATTCCAATTCATCACCAGGCACTCGTACGCCGGCGCGCTGTTCGTGAAGCTCAGATGCAACACTCGATCGTTTTTACCCGTCACGTGCAGCGTCAGCCTCGACGTGGCGTCCACTTTACTCACGTCTCGCAGTTTCACCTTGACGTTGGCGCCGCCAAAGTTTACGCCGAGAATGTTCGACGAGAACGTCAACGCCGTCTCGTACACCGTCACTCTCCCCGGCACGGGCGCACGAGACTCTGGATCGTGATACACGCAATCGAACACGCCGTACGAATGCTCCTTCGCCTTGGCGTCCGCACCGCTCGAACCACCACCACCGCCCAGCATTCGTAACGACGATGAGACGACCGACGACGATTGCGTCGCGGTCGCGATCCCTCGCGCGGGCATCGACGCATCGCCGCGCGTCGTCGTCGTCGTCGTCGTCGTCGTCGTCGTCGTCGCCGCCGACATGGTCGCGCGCGGCGCGATGTACCGAGCGATCGATTGCTGATTGCGATTGATTTGATTTCTCAACAGTAATTTATTCGGCGGCAGCGGGCGCGACGCGAACGCGAGCGAGGGCGCGCGTCAGCGCGTCGTGGTGATGGTGTGATAGAGCATACGTGATATAACATTGAAAGTGAAAGCGGTGGCGCGCGCGTGCTCGATGGTGTACCGCGTCGCGCGGTGATCACGGTCGAGAGTCGAGGTCGACGAGGATGTTGCGCGCGGGCTCCCACGTGGCTTCGTCTTCGCCGAATCCTCGCCATTTGATGAGAAGTTGTTCACCTCGGCCGCGCTTGCGGCGAGCGAGGATGCGTTCGAATTCGTAGACGTCGTCGCCGAGACCGGCGAGTGGGCTTCGCGCCGGAGTTTCGGGAGAGAACACGGCGTTCGGCTTGGATTTCTTCATCTTCGTCGCCGGCGACGGCGTCTTCTTCTTCGGCGACGACGACTTCTTTCGCGTTGAGAACGGTTTGACGCTCACATCGACGGTCGACGCGGTGCCGCGAAGTCTCTTGCCCAACGGCGTCGAGGTCGGGGACGAGAACGGGAGCGTGGTCGCGGATGCCGCGCGCTTGGCGGGCGATCGGCGCACGATCATGTACGCGTCATCGTCAGACTCGCTCGATTCACCGTCCGAATCGGCGTCGCTGAGCTCCGACGACGATACATCTCGCGCGCTTTCCTCGTCCGCGGACGAACCGCCCGACACGTTGACGACGCGAGCGTTCTCGTCTTCGGCGTTGCCCGTCGCCGTCTTCTCCACCGGTCGGCAAAAATCGTCTCGCAACCACTTCCCCCACGGAAAGTCGAGCTTCCGCGCCGCGATCTCCTCTTGGCTCTCGCCCGTCTTTTGATGCACTAAATAATCGTGCACGTTATCGAACCCATGCGCGCGCGCGAGACCGATAATTTGATGCGTCGGCGCGAGTCCCGCCTTTTTCCGGCAGGGACCGCAGTTGCAGCACGTCACGCACCCCTCCCCGCACGATCCTCGGCACCGCGGGCACGTCCAGCACCCGCTCGCGACGGCCTCATCAATGTCTTCACCGTGTCGATTTCTCAGACACATCGTGCAAAACGCCAGCGGTAACCGCGCGCCCGCGCACGCCTCTCCGACGCACGTCACGTGCGTCTCCACCGTCTTTTGACGACACCAGTGACACGTGACCCCGAGCTCGCTGTCGTACACTCGACCGCCCACCTGAAACACCGCGCGCGGCGCGCGAGACTGCTTCTCCGCGCTTCTATGATTCACGTGCGCCGCTCGAGTGAACCCACAATCGCTTTTATCGATCGTTCCGTCGTCCATGCCCGCGTACGACACCGGCACCCGCTCTCGCGTCGACCGCCGCCGTTCGCTCTCCGGCACCATCGTTCGCTTCACCGGCGATTTCCTCGGCGTCTGCGCGCGCGCGTTCGAAAAGCGATCATCATCAATCGCGCGTTCGTCTCGTCAGTCATCGCATCGCGTCGCCTCCTCGCGCGCCATCGCAACATCATCATCCCTCTCGTCGGCGCATTATCGAATTCTCTCTCGTCGTCGCGCGCACCGTCGGTCGTTTCTCAGGCGTCGCGCACCGCGCGAGATCGGTGGACAGGGAGAAGAGACCCATCTCCGCCATGCGCTTACGGTTACTCTCGATACGTCGCGCGCGCTCGAGCTCGAACTCGTTCATCGTCGCCACCATCGTCGCGTCGGCCTCTGATGATGCCGACGATGAGATGAATGCGGTTTTGGCGGGAAACGGCCAGGTGATGAGTCGCGAATGTTGAAATTGCATCGTCGCGTTGAGTCGGCAAGTCTAGACGACGCCGGCGCGGCGTAGGGCGAAGAAGGCGCGAATTTTCGCGTACCACGCGGCGTCGGCGGCGCGTTCTGCGTCGGATTTGGTCGATGGAGGGGCATCGCGAACGAGGCCGTCGAGGTAGGCGCGCGTCGGCGGCGCGCGCTCGTCGCGACAATCCGGAAGGCGGCGAAGGCGCTGGGCGTCGGAGAAGGCGGAGACGTCGGCGCGCGTGAGACGGTGGGCCGGTGGGACGGCGGCGACGGCGCGGTCGTAATCGAGCTTTCGACCGTGGGTGAGCGCCTCGAGGAGATGGTTGAAGACGGTGGCGGGTTGGATGGGTTTCGGTTGCGCGCGCATCGCGATGGCTTCCGGATGTTCGCCGGATTGAAAGGCGTCGAAGGACACCTCCCAGTTTGGCTTTAGCATCGTTCCGCCGGGTCCCTTTTTCGGTTTGTACTCGGCGAGATCCCACTTTTGCGGATTCGCGATGGTGCCGAGGGACAAGACGTCGCCCGACGCCTCGGGCGTCGGTTCCGCCGTCGGAGCGGCGGCGGCGATGATTTCGCTCAGCGTCTCCACGCCCGTCACGCGCACGCCGACGGCTCGAAGCGCTTCGACGGACCGCGGTTGAGAGTACGCGATCTTCTTACACAGAGACGCCGATAACACCGCCGCGGGCGCCATGCCCAGCTGTTGCGCGCGCTCGTCTCGCCAATTTTCAATCTTGGCGAGTAAATCGACGAGTGCGTCATGACGAGGCGTGCCTCGATACGCCTCGAGTCGTTTCATCCAATCCAGCTCGGCGTCGATCATCTCGCCGTGACCGGCCGCGAGTTCGTGTTTCGGTATGCAGCTGATGTCCACACCGCCGGCGTGAAGCGTCTTCTTGACCTCTTCAACCTTTTCGGCGTGCGCGCGCTCGGCGGCGATGACGGATTCCGGCGCGAGAAGCATCAACGGCGGCGGAGGGTCTTGAAGAAATCTCTGCGCGGCCGGCGTGAGTTGGTACACCGGATACGTCGCGTACGCGCCTTTGACGATTCTTTCAAATAATATTTTCTCTCGCGACAACAGACTCAGCATCTCCTTGAAGAACTCCTTCGTCGCGCACGCCGGCGGCGACGATTTACGCGCAGCGAGGATGGCTTCTCGCTGCCACGGCTCCAACCTCTGCCCCGTCTTGGGATCTTTACCCACGACGTAATCGAGAAGTTTCGACGACGGTTGCGAGCCGACGTAGCGCAACGCGAGAAAAATCGGTCGACACTCTTTCGCCAAATCTCGTCTCGCGTTCTCTTCGCCGCCGCGCTCGACGCGCGCGCAATTGTCGCACGTACCCCCGCACCGCGCGAAGGGTGCCTTTTCGCCGAAATGATTCAAAATCATCACGCGTCTGCACGTCTCGCGATCGAGCGCGTACGTTTTGAGCGCGTTGGTGGATTTGAGTTGCGCGTCGCGCGCTTCCGCCGTCTTGAGATCCTTGGTGTAAAACTCGGACGCGTATCGCGTGAAATCGTTATCGGCGAAGAGGAGCGTCACCTTGCTTCGCAAACCGTCGCGACCGGCGCGACCGATCTGCTGATAATACTCCTCCATCGTCTTCGGCGCGCCAAAGTGACCGATGAATCGAACGTCGGGTTTATCGATGCCCATGCCGAACGCCGTGGTGGCGACGATGCACGGCGATTTACTCGTCAGAAACGCCATGTGCGCGTCCTTTCTATCCGCCGGCGACATTTGCCCGTGGTACATGCGCACGTTTCGTTCGCCCAGGCGATTTTGCAACGCGCCCGCAACCTTCACCACCTCTGCGATCGTCGCGCAGTACACGATGGACGGTAACACGCGCTTATCTTTCAACGATAAGATGTTTTTGCAAATGACGTCCAAATCTCGGCCGAAATCGGCGCGCCGCTGCACGTCGACGTGCAAATTCGATCGATCGACCGAGTTCGAGCTCACGAATGGATCTTTCAACCGCAAAATTTTTGCGATATCCTCGCGAACGAATCGCACCGCCGTCGCCGTCAACGCCATGATGGGCACGTTCGGCACGCGTTCGCGAAGCACACTCAACTGCGAGTAACTCTCTCGAAAATCGTGCCCCCACGCGCTGATACAGTGCGCCTCATCGATCGCAAACAATCCAATCTTCCCCGCGTCCGCCATGCGACGCAATCCATTCAAAAAAGAATCGCTCGCCGTCAATTTCTCCGGCGTGCAGTACACGATCTCGTACGCCCCCTCCAACGCGCGCGCCTCGGCGCGCGCGTCGATTTGCGCGCTTCCCAAAAACACCGCCACCTCCCGATCGCCTCTCCCCACCGTGTTATTCAACGCCGTCACCTGATCCTGCATCAACGAGATCAACGGAGACACCACCACCGTCGTCTTCCCGCTCGCGTACGCCACCATCTGATACGGCAGCGACTTCCCGCTCCCCGTGCTCCAGTACACGCAGCAGTCGCGTCCGCGCAACGCCTCGGCGACGACGTCGCGCTGCCCCGGACGAAACTCGGTGAGACCCGTGCGTCGTTCGAGCACGTCGAGCAAACGCGCGTCGGCGACGGCGGCGGTATCGTCGTCATCATCGACACCGGTCCTCGTCTCGATCGTCGTCGTCGTCGTCGTCGTCGTCATCGACTTGACGTCTAATCGTCTCGGTGCCTCGTTTTCATCGTTCGTCTCGCGCGCGCGTTTCGACCCCGACGTCGACGATCCGCGACGCCGCTCGACGTCCGCGAGCGCGGTCGCGAGCGCGCCCTCGTCCACGTCGTCGAAGAGATCGTCCTCCGCGAGGTCCATCGCGTCGCGCGGCGACGAGTGCGGCGGGTGCCGTCGGGGGTGGGTCGCGTTTTGAAATCGACCGCGCGTGCGCGGGGGGACTCGTGACCGATCGTGACCCATCGAGATGAAAGTCTCACTGTTTACGCATACGACCGTTTTTTCGCCTTTTCGTGCGCTCGTCGTCAACTAACACGAAATGCGCGCCGAAACGAAATGCGCGCCGATGCATCGTCACGTCGCGACGCGCGCGAACCGCCGATCGACCGAGACGCGCCGAGACGCGCGGTTCTGTTCTTACCTTTGTCGTATTTCAGCATCCGTCGCGTCGGCGCGTCGCGATGAAGACGAGCGCCCGACGCGCGAGCCGCGGCGGCCGATGGGCGTTGCTGTTGGGCGCCGCGGTGGTGGTGGCGACGATGGCGGGCATCGGCGCCGAGGCGTCGACGCGAGACGGACTCGATCGACCGCGCGCGAGGTTTCATCGCGCGTCCGATCTCGGTGGATGGAAGAAGACGTGGAAGAAGGCGAAGAAGTCGGTGAAGAAAGGAGCCGACACCGTCGTCGACGCGGGGAAGAAAGCAGCCGACACCGTCAAGGACACGACGAAATCGGTCGCCGAACAGGCGCAAGACGCGTACAACGCGGGGAAGCAGCTCGCGGGGAATACGGCGTCGGAGACTTGGGACAAAGTCGTGGCAAAGTACGGCGAAGTAAAGACGAAAGAATTCGTCGGCGACGCCAGCGATATGCTTAAAAATAAGTACGATTCGACGAAAGGTTTTACCGACGACGCCATCTCGACGCTCAAGTCTGAAGCCGATGATCTCTTGAAAGACGCCACCGCGATCGCGGAGATGATCGTCGCCTTTTTCAATGGACTCAACTGCAACATCAGCCCGAGCACCATGACGAGCATCGCGAAAGATCTCAAATCCAAGGCGTTCAAGTCGGGCGGCACGAACGATCTGGTCCAACAGATCAAGGCTGACCCGGCGAAATTCTATCAAGCGATGGACACGGCGACGTGTGATTTGATCTGGAACACGGTCTTCACCTCCGCGTCTCTCGCCATCGATGTATTTACTTCTGCGATTTCGACGCTTCAATCCGACTGTCCGGCGCTGGGCGGCGCTAATCCCGCTTTCACCATGGGCTTCACTCTCGACGTCGACGTGACGTTTGCTTCGAGAACCGCGGGTATTGGCACCGAACTCGGCGTTGGTTTCGATCTCAAAGGCGACAGGTTTTGCTACGTCGGCGCGTGCGCGAGCAGCGGACGAAAGTTTGGCGGAAACATCGCCGACGCCGACGTTGAACCCGGACTCGCTCTTTCCGGGTACAAGCAATTGAGTTCTGTCCCGGGCGAGTGCTCGCTGATCGACGCGGGCCTTTCGATCAACTTGCCTACACCTCTCAAGATTGAAGGCGAAGGCGGTCTCACGTACCTGTATGGCGGCGGCATCGGCGATTTCGTCGGCGTCCAAGTTCCTTTGTCCATCTCGCAATCCGCAATCGTGCCGGGCGTTGAAGTTGACTTCAGCAAGGGTATGTGCTGCACGCCCATCTGTTTCAAAACAACTGGGGAGGACTGTGCGGGAACGAACTGGAAGAACCCGTGCCCGTCCGCGACGGATCCGAATGCCTGGATGAACCTCATCACGGCTGCGTCGGAAGCTCGCCTCGGTGGCAAACTCACGCTCGACAGAAGCGACGAGGAACACCCGTTCGCCAGACGTCTGGGATTCAACAACGCGGAGCTCGGCAGCGCCGAACCGA